>Ga0164243_10001793_pt1 | contig 36008 bp, 47 predicted proteins | sample OricompcompostOP_FD_108781 | JGI IMG/M metagenome (GOLD analysis project Ga0164243, IMG submission 108781) | Organic Plus compost microbial communities from Emeryville, California, USA - Original compost - Organic plus compost (OP) | ecosystem: Engineered > Solid waste > Mixed feedstock >...
ATAAGCATTAATCTTATTGCTGGTTGGTTGCTCTCCAGCAGCGCCAACTTCCTCTTCAGATTAACTGGCGGAATATAACAACTATTTTGATAAAATCCACCAACTATTTTTCAGTACATTACCGTCTTTTTAAAGAAAAAACCCTGCCAGCGCTCAGAACTCTGGCTGGGTTTTTAATATAATTCCTGTTTGTAAATTTACTCGGATAGATTAATAATTTCAGGATCGTTCCAAAATTCGGTCTTATATATACTTCCTCTACTGTATAAATTCTCAGCATTATACACTTTATTCTCAGCAGGTATTTCGGTTGTATCATCAGCACTTAATATATAAAAATAAGACTGATTATGAGCACGTTCATTTTTTACCTTTGCCATTTTTGAATTAGCTGTTATGTCAACAACTCTTTTTGCATAGCTTGGATAATAGAAATGGTCTGTTACAATATACTTTGATTTAAACTGTATATCCCAAAATGTTAGTTTTCCAATGATAACGTTAACGATTTTGTTATTATATTCTTTTTTGTCAGGATCAAAGGCTATGTTCGTTTCTAATATCAGCTTTTTTCCTTCATCAAATGTAAAGTAGCCTTTTCTCTGAAAGTGTTTTTTATTTTTTTCTTTTGGGTTAATATAACAAGTATGTATCGTTCTGTCTCCAACTTGTTTTGCAGTAACATAAAACTCGTGTCGTTTATTATCTTTAATCAAATTTCGAATTTCACTGAATCTCATAGAAAATTCCACTATTTGTTTGGGACTTGACATAAACATTTCATTCAATTCATTAATTTCTGTAAAACTTTCTCCTCGCGATTGTTTTACAACTTGTTGTACTTTACCAGAATTTCTATTTACGTAAAAATCTATAATACCATCAGCAAAACGAGCTATTTGTCCGTTTTCAATATAGTTTTCGCGGTAATACGCCTCTAATTTAATGTTATTACTAAATGATTTTATAGAATTTGCTATGATTTCGTCTAACGTTTTAACAGCATCTTCATAAATCACAATCTCTTCTAATGTTTCAGAATTTGGAGTTAATTCCCAAACAAAAGATTGTGGTGAGGTAAACGTTTTTTCGCTGTACTGGTATTCATAATCGTTAATAAACAGCTTTTTATTAAGAATAGTTTCAGGTAGAACCACTTCGCCTTTTTCATTGCTTGTTACAAAATACGTTTGGTCGATACTTACAATTGTAATCTGGCTAATGGGTTTGCCTGTTTCAATATCTGTAACAACACCTTGAAAAGATTGCGCGTTTGCTATAGCGCTTATAAAAAGAAAAAGCAATACTTTGATAAAAAGGTTCATTATAATAGAATTAATTAATTTTTTTTGATGATAAATACCATTTCATAAATGTTCCAAAACTTAATCCGCCAACAATCCATAGAATAAGAGTTTTTAATCCTTTTTCAGAAAAAATTTCTTCAGATGTAAGTGGTGCAATAATAAAAATGCTGAAAAGAAACATCAACAATCCATAAACCAAACCACCAATAATCCAATTGTTCTTTTTTTGTATTTCAAATGGTAGTTCTTCCTCTTGAATAGCCGCAAAACGATTTTCCTGCATTTTTAACCAACTGTTTTTTAGCTGATTTTTAAAAGGATACCACAAAGGCGAAGTAATTGCTAAAATGATAAAAGTTGTTATATTCATTAAACACGGAATAATTTGTTTGCAATTGGGGCAATACAAGCCAAACCAGTTTTTGGTGGCACGTTTGCCTGCCCACGTTTTATAATCGTGTAATGTTTCACAATGCGGACAAGGAACAAAATTACGCTCAATAAACGGTTTACCGGTGTTTTTTTCGACCAAACCCACTTTTGCAATGCGTTGACCAAGTATTAACTCGCCAAAAGCAACACCCGGATTGATGATGTAATGCAGGTATGTCCAATTTTTCCAGGTGTAAATTTTATATTTGTGCTTATCGATTTCCATTGTTGTTTTCATTTAGGGATAAATACTTTTTTCGTCCTAATGTTACATAATAGAGCATCATTAAAAGCAAAGGAGCAAATAAAAGAGCAGTATAATTAATGTTAAAACCAAAGAAAAGTACAAAATGTATTACTGAAAGTATAAGTGCTGCTGATATAATTAAAGTACTGTTTTTATATCCACTAACTGTTAAATGTTTTATTTCAGTATCTTTAATGTTAAAGGAAAGTTCAGGACTTCCGCACCAATCAATTTTTGCTTCTATTTTGTGTTGTCCTTCTGGGGTTGTGAATTCTTTCGTTTCACCATCGGCTATAGAACCAATTTCTTTTCCATCTACCAAAATTTTAATGGCTCTCATTTTATTGATATATTCGTTTGACCTTCTAATTTTAATCGTTGCCATACTATTTTAGTTTTTTATTTTAGCAAATATAGCGTCTAACAAAAAGTAAAAATTGTATAATTGGGACATTTGGTTATTCTTCTAAAAAATGCCAGTATAAATCTTCGTTTCCCAACTGTTTTATTTTTGGCAGCAGCGTTTTGAGAGTTTCTTTTGTGATGCTTTTAAAGTGTTTAATAAAATGCGATTGATCGTAATACATATTAAACAACGCAACATCGGTAAGGTTTGAAAGCTCTTTGTTTTGTAACGCATAAGTGAGCGAGTTGCGGAACATGACCATTTTTTTGTATTCTTCGACAGTAGAAAATGTATGTTTTTTAAACAATCTCAATAAAGTTTTTCTGTTTAATCCGGTAAGTTGTTCTAATTCGTAGGTTTTTATTGTTCCGTTAGAAAGTACGATTTCCTTAATGGCTTTTTGTAATTGTTTTTCTTCAAACGGACGAAGAATTGACAATAAAGCTTCTTCCAATATTGTTATTTGCTGCCCAATTGATTGTTCTTTTGAAATGACAGATAAAATGGTTTCAAAACTTTCGCCGAGCTTTACTGATTGAAAATTTTGGAACATTAATAGGTCTAAAGGTTGTGAAATAAAATGATTGATGCCCAAAGGGTAAAACACAATGCCGATTTTATAGAATGTACCTTTTATATCAACATAATACTTATCTTTTAGATTGATGGTATATAAAAAAGTAAGCTTGTCATTGTCTTTAGAAACAGAAATTTTCGATGTTTTTTTATTGGCATTGATTTCAACTTCATTTCCTTTATAAATGGTCAGTGCGTGCAGATAATTAGGGTAAAAATAAAACGATTCGGTATGTTGGTTATTATCTGATACGTGAAAATAATAATAGGCAATCAGTTTCTTTAAACGATTGTTTTGCGGTTTCACAGTTGTCAGGTAAGTATCTTTTTCCATAACTTAAATCGCGGTTGTTACTCTTCAAATTCATCCATCAGTTCTTTAAGTTGTTTCAGGTATCTGCCATAAAATTTCTTAATCATCCATTCTGAAAAAAGAATAAGGAGTACTACTGAAATAATACCTACAATAAGTACGGTGTAAATAAACCCCGGTTCGTTTGCTAACGTGTGGCTGAAATGGTAAAATTTATCGACGATTTCGGCGGTTTTATCTTTGCCCGACATAATGACAAACAGTGCAATTGCTGTGGGTAAAAGTACATAGATAGACGAACGGTAGGTTTCAATAGCAAAATGAAATTCATAATACAAACGAATAATACTTTCGCGACTGGTAAACGTATTGGGCTGTTTAATCATTTTACTAATGGTGTAAAATCTCCGGTAATAATACAATCCGAAAATAATAAACTGAAATACCAAAAAATAATAAATAAAGCTAATAACCCCATTGATCTGATACAGATCAATAAAAGGAACAATCAAAATAAAAATAATGCTTGACAACCACATAATTGCTTCTCTGCGGAAACTTTTAATCATTTTTTCTGCAAGCGATTTGGTTTTGGTCAAATATTCAGGTTTTATCTTTATGTCTTGTTCCGGTTGTTTGTCCCACTGTTTTTTTAACTCATCAAAATTCATATCCGTTCTTTTTTATGATGGTTTGTAATTTTTCTTTTGTTCTGTTTAACTTCACACGTGCATTGACTTCGCTGATACCAAGGTTTTCAGAAATTTCTTTATGGTTCATTCCTTCTAAAAACAAAAAAATAAGTGCTTTTTCTACTTTGTTTAACTCTTGTACGGCATCGTAAAAATATTTGAGTTGCTCTTCTTTCTGGTAGTTGCTGTCGTCGTCAATACGGTCAAAGTTTTCGTGCAGCTCGTATTTGTCTTGCTTTTTATCTTCTTTTTTAAAGAAAGTTAAAGCGGTATTTAAGCAAACACGATACATCCATGTAGAAAACTGGCTGCCACCTTTAAAGTTATCGTACGATTTCCATAATTGGTAAGTCATTTCCTGAATCAAATCTTCCTGATCTTCTAAATGGTCAAAATACATCCTGGAAATTTTATATAAAATTCCCTTGTGTTTTTGCATCAGATTTAAAAACTCTTTTTCAGTTGCCTTCAACGCGTGCGGTTTTCTTATAAGGTTAGTATGAAAGAATACGATTTGTTACACAAAAATAGAAAACCCGTTAAAATTATTTAACGGGTTTTTATAAAATTATTTCTCAACCTCACTTCGGGCCTTTCGGCAAGTTCAAAGCTAAGAAGTTTCTACTACTGTATTTTGATGAGGTCCCGACTTCGATCGACCTGGCAAAAAGCGGTTATCCCAAATATGTTTTTAAGATTTTGCTTCTTGAAGTGTGTTTTAATCTGCGAATGGCTTTTTCTTTGATTTGACGAACACGTTCGCGGGTTAAGTCAAATGTTTCTCCGATTTCTTCCAGCGTCATTGGGTGCTGATCGCCTAAACCAAAGTATAAACGAACCACATCAGCCTCGCGTGGCGTTAATGTTTCTAAAGCACGTTCAATTTCTGTACGCAATGATTCGTGAATTAAGGTACGATCAGGGTTTGGAGATTCGCCAGAACGCAATACGTCGTAAAGGTTTGAATCTTCACCTTCAACCAAAGGCGCATCCATTGATAAGTGACGTCCCGAATTTTTCATCGATTCTTTAACGTCGTTTACCGTCATGTCTAATTCTTTAGCGATTTCTTCTGCCGATGGCGGACGTTCGTTAGACTGCTCTAACAACGCATACATTTTATTGATTTTGTTGATCGACCCAATTTTATTCAATGGTAAACGGACAATACGCGATTGTTCTGCCAATGCCGATAAAATAGATTGACGGATCCACCAAACAGCGTACGAAATAAATTTAAAACCACGGGTTTCATCAAAACGTTGTGCGGCTTTAATCAAACCTAAATTCCCTTCGTTAATTAAATCGGGTAATGTTAACCCTTGATTCTGGTATTGTTTTGCAACCGATACCACAAAACGTAAATTGGCTTTGGTTAATTTTTCTAAAGCACGCTGATCACCTGCTTTAATGCGTTGTGCCAATTCTACTTCTTCATCGGCAGTAATCAAATCTACCTTACCAATTTCCTGTAAATATTTGTCTAATGATGCTGTTTCACGATTAGTTACCTGTTTGGTAATTTTAAGCTGTCTCATTTAAATAACCCCTTTCTTTGTTGTTAGTCTTAGTTATACGCACAAAGTGGAAAAAGGTTACACAAAAGTTTCAAAATTTTTATTCATACGAATCTACAGTGATGTAAAAAGGATAATTCATCGGGACTTTTACCCATTCTTCATATTGCGAATCTCTGCCAATAATAGTGTTTGAAACTGCTGGGATTCCTACGTTTAGAGTGATAGAGCCACTTTTTGTTCCTTTTTTTGTTTCAACTTTCTGCGTTTTTAAAATGGCGGCAATTTTTTTAGTTCCGTTGATGTAAATATCCAAATCTTCTACATCTATCACAATCCAGCCTTTGCTTTTATCAGTAACGGTAAAATTGATGTCTTCGTGAGTGATTCTGCTGGTTGGTTTTCCGTTTTCAACCTCATAAAACTGCAAACCATACACGGCTTTTTGAAGTGAAAAAATATTGATGTGCCAATGAATTTTTTTAACTTTTTTCAGTTTGTTGTTGGTGTTAATAATTAACCCAAATTCCAATCCAGAATGGATGTTTTCCTCACTGTAATCTCTGAAAGTTCCTACAATTTTTCCCGAACCTTCATTGGTTCTGCCAAAAGTACGCTCCTTGATTTTCGCATTTGCAGGTGGAATAATAATTTCTCGCAATATTTCAGAAGAAGGAGTAAGACTGATATTGTAAATTTTAGTCGTATTTTGCAGCGTAATTTCCTTTTGTTCAAACCCAAATTGTTCGGCAATTACTTTTAATGGCAGTTTGTATTGTTCGGTATCGACAACAAATTTTCCTTTTTCATCGGTAACAAAACTCTTTTGGTAATCGGGCAGCAAAATGCTTGCGAATTCAATGTTTTCTTTTGACTCTTGGTCAGAAACCTGAAGGGTAACCTGTGCTTGCGAAATGCTTGAAAACGCTGCAAAGAAAAATAGTATAATTTTTTTTCTAAAAAGATTATTTTAAACCAAATAGGTTCATAAAGAGTAGTTTACAAGATTGGAAAATACTATCGGTAACGATTTAGTAATGGTGCCTACTGCACTTGCTTTCATTTGATTACCTTGTAAATCAAGGTTCAAAAATATAAAAAATCTATTTGTTTTTAGATTGAAATCTAATTTATTTTGTCTATTTTAATTTTCCACAATCCCCTTAAATCATTCAGTTTATATCCAACAGCTTTGTCATTTGGGTAGGATGTGTTTATTTTTTGCAAGGTTTTTTCTTCAATGTCGGTTGTTGGGTTTCCATGACACTTCATACAGATAGGCATTGCGAGGTTAATTCTTTTGTAATACACATATTGCTCGTTCTGCGTAAGCAATGTGTCTGACAATTCTTGCTTTCTTTTGAATTCATCAAAAATGGAACGATCGGTTTTTGTTTTGAGATTATTTTTGGGATTTCTGTTTTTATCTGTGATACGTTGGATACTCATCCGAACTTCTTTTGATAACGAATCGGTAATAGGTATCGCTTTAACATGGCAAAAATCCACGGCGTATTCCGTTCCACCCTTTTGTATAGCAGTAGCTACGTTTTGCAGTAAAACCATTTGAGATACTGTCGCAATAGAATCAGCCTGATTTTTTAGGTCAGCAATTTCTCTTTCATTATGAGTAGTTTGCTGACAAGAAGTTGCAGTTAGTCCCAGTAATAAAGTCAATATTTTAAAATTCACTGTTCTCTTTCTTTCAAAGATAATTTACCCTAAACTTTTAATATGTAACATTGGTTACAAACCAATGAATATGATCTTGTTATTTTTGTTGCAACTTTAAACTGTGTTTAATTGATTATGTTTCAGTTTCTAAAGACATATCGCCAAATTGTGATCGTTTTGCTAACGATTGTGATAGCTATTCCATGTTCTGTAAAAAGAGATCTGAAGCAACAATTTCGACCTGAAAGCACCCAATCTACAAACAGTAATTCTCCCAAAATAGGGTGCGCTTCTTTCTGTTCCGTATATTCAGAATCCAATAAGAAACAAAAAAGCCAAACATTCCGCAAAGCGAAACCATCTTATTCTTTCGTTTATAGCTATTATAAAAATGAAACAGTAGTAAAATTTATCTTTCCTATTTTAGATAAGTACCATTTCTATAAAGAAAAAATTCCCACACATATCCGAAACCAACAATTCTTGATTTGATACCCTGATGAATCTGCTGTTTTAAACAGCATCAGTTTCGATTAGTATTTATTAAATCAGAATTATCTATGGACAAACAAATTCAAATAAATGGATTATCCGTTTTGTTGTTGCGTATTACAATGAGCGGCATCTTTATCGTTGCAGGTGTATCACATCTGTTAAACCCCGAAGGAGTAACCCAACGTATTCAAAATGCTCCTTACAGTAGCTTTGCATCTATGTTTGGCGATCCACATGTATTAGGGATTATATCGGGGTATGTACTCCTTATTTTCGGAATTACTTTCCTGTTGGGCGTATTTACCCGTTGGTCTGCTGTTATCTTATTTCTTACGCTCATTCCAATTACAATAACCATACAAATGGGAAATGGCATTCTACACGGCCCACTCTGGAAAAATATAGCACTTTTCGGGGGATTGTTGTTTTTTATCCTCAACAACCCAAAACCATATAGTCTTTACAATAACATTTAAAATCAAAATAAAATGAAAAAACAAATCATCATCATTGCTTTATTCCTTTTAGGAATCACACTTTTTAACGATGTAAAAGCACAAAACCTTACCACATCTCAAGTTGAAAATGCCATCAAAAAAGATGGAAAATATGCCCTTTTAGTTCAAAATTCGAAGCACTTTATGGTATCGGTCATGACGGGCGAAGAATACAAAACAGAAAATCCGGACATCCAGTTTGAAATCGTGCTTATCGGGGAAGTCGTAAAAGATTTAGCTGAAAAAGAAGACTTAAAACCATTCATTGAAAAAGCTCAAAAAACAGGCGTTAAAATCGTTGTTTGCGAGTTTGCAATGGAAAAATTAGGTGTCAAAAAATCGCAATATCAGCCTTCAATCCTAACTACTCCCAATGGTTTCACATACCTTTTTGGCTTGCAGGAATTAGGATTTAAAACCATAACTCTTTAAACTAATCATGATGAGAAAATTAGCAATATTATTCAGCTCAATAGCGATGCTATCTTGTAGCGACAACCATAAAGAAGAAATGATTACCATTCTGCAAACTGCCGATATACACGCTTACCTGAATCCACATTCGGAATTATTCGTTGAAAATGATTCCATCGTTTTCAGAAATACCGGTGGATTAGCCAATATTAAATCTTTGGTGGAATCGGTACGCCAGGAAAATCCCGATGGAACAATCTTTATAGACGGCGGTGATTTGATACAAGGAAGCGGAGAAAGTGTCCATTCTGAAGGGAAAATATTTCCTTCCCTCATTCAGGCTATGAATTACGATTTACTGATTCCGGGCAACTGGGAAGTTATCTATGGCAAGCAGGTAATGCTCGACGTGATGAACGGTTACAAAACTAATGTCATCGTATCGAATATGTATCACGAAGCGGACGAAAAACCGATTTTTCCTCCCTATTGGATTACCGAAAAGAAAGGGGTTAAAATGGGGTTCATTGCCTATAATGACCCGGAAGTTCCGATACGACAAAACCCGGGTTTTAGTAAAGGGTTGAAATTTACTGAAGTTGAAAACAACTTGAAAGAACTCATCAAAGAGCTAAAAGAAACCCAAAAAGTAGATTTGCTCTTTTTGGTGGCACATATTGGTATTTCTAAACAGGTTCTATTGGCAAATAATCCTGCGGTAAAAGGCGTGGATTTCATTTTTGGAAACGATACGCACGAACGCATCCGAAAACCGATAAAAGGTAAATTTACAACGGTGGTAGAGCCCGGAGCTTTTGGTTCGTTTGTAGGTAAATTGGATTTGAAAATTAAAGACAAGAAAATTGTTGGTTACGATTACGAACTGATGGAAGTTGACCCGGAGAAATATCCCGCAAATACCGAAGTACAGCAATTGGTCGATCAGTCGTTGGCTCCCTACAAAGAAGATATGCAACGGATTTTGGGCTATACTTCGACACCGATGTACCGCTACTTAGTGGTTGAAAACCCCATGGACAATATGATTACCGATGCCTTGCTTTGGAAATCAGGTGCAGATTTTGCTACGTCCAATGGTTTTCGTTTTGGTGTGCCGATTGTTCCTGATGAAAATGGTAAAAAGGCGATTACCAAAGAGGATTTATGGCGGATGCTGCCTGTGGACGAACACATGAAAATCGGTGAAGTGACCGGTCAGCAAATCAAAGACTGGTTAGAAAAGGAAATCAACAATGTATTTGCCAAGGATCCGTCCAAACGTTTTGGCGGATGGCTGGTTCGCTTTTCGGGCATGACCTTAAAATTTGACAGTTCCAAAGAAATGGGCGAACGTGTGCTGGAAGTAACCATTCAAGGCAAACCGATGGATCTCGGTAAAACCTATAAAATGGCTTCGTGTAACCGTACCGGAGAGCCTTTGCACGTGTTATGCCGTATGCCAAACGGTAAAAATGTTGAGATTAAAGATTATACTTTGCACGATGCCGTAGAAGAATATTTAAAGGTAAAAGGAACAGTAAATCCTGTACTGGACGGACGTTCAATTGCAGTAGATTTAGGCACAAATGCTTTCTCTCAAATGGCGGAAACAGGGTATAAATTTCGATAGTATAAGCGGTAAACTAAAAATAATGAACAGAACAAAAAAAAATTATATGCTTGCATTTCATTTAGTCCTATCTACAGCCATTCTCACAGGTTGTTCCAATATTGAAGGAAGACATAACGAAAAAACGGGGCAACAAACAGATATTGTTGCCGAAAAAACGGATAATGATGTTGAAAAAGGTATTACATTTCAGGACGGAAACGGAAATGTAGTTGCATTAAACGATCTAAAGGGTAAAGTTGTCTTTATTAACTTTTGGGCAACCTGGTGTCCGCCCTGTATTGCAGAAATGCCGTCCATCAACGAACTGAAAGCGAAGTTTGGCGAAAATGAAAATATCATCTTCCTGATGGTGGATGTAGATGGAAAACATAAAAAATCACAAGCTTTTATGGACAAACGAGAATTTAACCTTCCGGTATATATTCCCCACAGTGAAATCCCAAAAGAATTTCTAAGTGGAGCGATACCTACAACCGTCATACTGGATAAGAAAGGTGCTATTGCGGCAAGGATTGAAGGCGGAAGGGATTATTCGAAGCCGGAAATCGTCAATGCGTTAAAACAACTCATAGAGGAGTAACAAGTGAAAAAAGCCGAAGATACTCACACCTTCGGCTTTTTTTAGAGATTTTCCTTTATCAATCGTTCTAATTCATTGGCAGGAAAAACACCTGACTGCCGCCATCGAACCTCGCCATTTTTAAAAATAGCCAATGTAGGTACACTTCGTATTTGATATTGTGCAGCAACCTGTGGGTTCTGATCTACATCTATTTTTATAATACCAGCTGTGTCGCCAATACGCTGTTTAAGTTCTTCTAAAATAGGAGCCTGCATTTGACAAGGCCCACACCATGTAGCGAAAAAATCGACCAATACAGGTTTATCTTGATTAATGATTTCTTGAAATGTCATTCTTTTCTTTTTTATCTTTTTTAAACATAGAGAATACCAAACCACCCATTACCGAACCGTATAACGTGCTATTCAGTGGATTGGATGTAATCGCACAAGTGCCTGTGTTACAACCTACAAACTTCCAATAGAGAAATCCGGAAAGAGCACCTAATGGTATTCCGATAATGGTTAAAAGGTTTTTTCTTATAAATGTATTCATCGCTATTTTGATTTTACTTCTTCGTAGGTAATGTCTTCTGTTCCTGTCGGCTTTCTTGAAGAATAATTAGTTCCGCAACCCGCCGTACTGCAACAGCCAACATTGAACAAAGGCATCAATGTAAATAAACCACCCAAGGCAACAAACATCCATTGGTGTGCCTGAAAGCCCTGAACGATAATAACAATTCCCAAAATTAGACGGATTATCCGCATCAAATTCCAGTTGCTTAAATAGTTTTTCATTTGTTTGTTCTTAATTTTCTGTAATTAATTTCTGTACATTGTTCCAAGTTCCGCCATTGACAACGTTTTGAAAACCGTTTTTCTCCAAAATCTGCTTTGCCTGTCCGCTCCGGTTACCGCTTCTGCAAAACACCACTATATTTTTCTTTCCTTTGAACTTGGAAAGCTGTCCCGAAATTTTATCCAACGGTATGTTTACTGCTCCTTTTACACTTCCGGATGCAAACTCAGAAGGTGTACGGACATCAACCAAATAGGCGTTGTCCGCAAGTGCTTCTTTTAGTTGTTTATTGTCTTTCTGACCGAAAAGATTTTTAAAAATTCCTAACATAACTACTCCAATTATAATAATGAGAATGAATTTGACACTTTGTTTTTGCATCTTTTTTTGATTTATACCGTTGAGTGAAAAAGTGATGTGTCATTTACTTTTTCTGCAATATTTCATCCAAGGCTTGCTGTACATTTTGCCACGGACCACCGTTGATGACACGTTCAAAGCCATTTTGTTCCAATATCAATTTGGCGTTTCCACTTCTGGCTCCGCTACGGCAAAATACAACAATATTTTCTTTGTTTTTAAACTGTGAAAACTCCTGTTCCAATACGCTTAACGGAATGTTTACAGCTCCTTCAACACTTCCTTCTGCAAATTCATCCGGGGTACGTACATCTACCAAAAAAACATGATTTTGTATGGTTTGATTGGCAGCAATTATATTTTGAAATAATTCTAACATGATGTAAAAATTAGGATAAGAAGATTGTCTTCTCAGATAGAAAATCCAATCTTCTTAAATTGATTAAATTAAATTGATTTTTTAGCTAAGTACCAATCCACTTGCTCTAAAGTCGTATCGGCTTTACGTTCTTTCAATCCCTCCAATGTTTTTGGTGCTCCAACGATTACTTTATCACCGGGTTGCCAGTTTAACGGCATGGCGACTTTGTATTCATCTGAAGTTTGAAGTGCCAATAATGAACGCTTGATTTCGTCCATATTCCGACCTACATTTAACGGATAATACATAATCAAACGGATTTTTCCAGTCGGATCTATAATAAATACAGCACGAACAGCCGCAGTTTCACTTTCGCCCGGTTGCAACATTCCGTACAATTTGGCTACTTTCATATCCAAATCGGCAATAATCGGGAAGTTGAACAATACGCCTGTTTTTTCGTCAACGGCATTTACCCATGCAATGTGCGAATGAATACTGTCGATGCTCAATCCCATCAACTTGGTATTGTGCTTTTCAAAGAAATCGCTTTCGTTCGCAAAGCCCGTCATTTCTGTTGTACAAACCGGTGTAAAGTCCGCAGGGTGCGAGAATAAAATCACCCAGCTTCCTTTGTTGTATTCTGAAAATTTGATTACTCCTGTAGTGGTCACCGCTTCAAAATCGGGTGCCATATCGCCAATTCTTGGCATTGTATTTACTTGATTTTCCATTTTTTTAATTTTAAGATTATTCAACTATTTACTTCCATCCATTCTTTCATCCCGGCAGAATAGTTCTTCACATTTTTGAAACCGTATTTCGCTAAAAGCGATTGGGCAATGGTTGCTCTATCTCCACTTTGGCAATGGATGACGATTTGTTTGTCTTTGCTGAATTTATCCAGATTGTCCAGTAGTGTTCCTACAAAAACGTGATCTGCACCCTCTACGTGATAAGTTTCGTACTCTGTCAACCCTCTCACATCGACGATTTGTGCATCAGGATTTCCGATGTACGATTTGAATTCTTCAATATCGATAATGTCTTCGGTTTCCAATTCCAACTCCAGGTCTTCTACATTGGAAATGTATCCATAAATATTATCCAATCCTATCCGCATCAGTTTCCGGGTCAGATCTTCGATTTGGTTATCATCAGCAATTAGAATAAATTGTTCCTGATAATTCAGTAACCAACCTGCCCAAGTAGAGAAAGAATTATTGCCCTGAATATTGATGCTTCCCGGAATAAATCCTTTAGCAAAATCAGCTTTATTACGGGTGTCAATTACTTTCAAACCGTTTTCGTAAGCTGTCAGAAACTGTTCCTTTGTCAATTTCGGATGTTTAGGGACTTCCACCAACAACGGACGGTTTACCTTGTTCAGGTGTTTCATCATCGCAAAATATTTTGGTGGTTCCGGCTGACCTTCTAATAAATATTTGATAAATCCGGCTTCATCATCTTCATATTGAAATGCCCAGTTCCGGATTTTCTCATAACCAACTGTCGAGCTTGGCACAGCTCCCAATGCTTTACCACAAGCCGAACCCGCTCCGTGTGCCGGCCAAACTTGTACGTATTCCGGCAATTCTGCAAAACGTTGAATGGATTGGTACATCTGTTTGGCTCCTTTTTCTTGTGTGCCGATTAATCCTGCCGCTTTTTCCAATAAATCTGGGCGACCAATATCGCCGACAAAAACGAAATCTCCTGTGAAAACCATTACCGGTTTGTCGGTTGCTGGATGATCCGTCAATAAAAAGCTGATACTTTCGGGTGTATGGCCGGGTGTGTGCAATACTTCCAAGGTCAGGTTTCCTACGTTGATTTTATCTCCGTGTGTTAAACCTACGTGCGGGAAAGCGTATTGCCAGTCTTCACCACCTTCGTCCGAAAGATACATTTTTGCTCCTGTCACTGCTGCCAATTCGCGTGAACCACATAGAAAATCAGCATGGATATGTGTTTCGGCAAGATGCGTGATTTTCATATTATTTTGCTTCGCAATTTCCAGATATACATCGATATCACGCTGTGCGTCAATTACGATGGCTTCGCCTTTTGCCTGGCAACCGATAAAGTAACTCGCCTGTGCCAAGCTTTTATCATATACGTGTTGAAAAAACATAATTTTTTGATTTTAAGATTTTAAATTTCCTACGGCACAGCTTACATAAGACTTTGCCTTTTTTAATAATGAGTTATTGCCTTTTTGCGGATAACCTAAATCATTCAGTTTTTTAATGAAAGGTTCTATGTCTGAGTCGGATTCAATGGTTACGGTTTCGGTGTCTTTATCTATGCTTACTTTCTGTACACTTTCCATTTGTTGAAGAGCCGTTTTGATGCTGTTCATACATCCTCCGCATTTTATATTTTCTACTTCTATTGTGAGTTTCATCTTGTAAAAAATTAAAGCATTGTGGTTGGACAAACGTAATCGCTTACTTTGAATTTACCCGAAGCTTTAATGGCATCAAAACCACCTTGAACATCAATCAAGTTATCATAACCTCTGGCTCTTAATATGGAATTGAATATCATAGAACGGTAACCACCGGCACAATGCACATAATAGGTTTTGTCTTTATTTACTTCTGCAATGTGTTCGTTGATATAATCTAACGCAATGTTTTCTGAACCAATCACGTGTTCTGAAAAATGCTCGCTCTTTTTGCGGACATCTAATATGTTCAAATCAGGATTTTCTTCCATTCGTTTTGCCAGTTCATCTACCGAAATTGATTCGATAGTATCAGTTTCTTTACCTGCATTTTTCCACGCTTCAAATCCACCTTTTAAATAACCAATGGTATTGTCATAACCCACACGAGCCAAACGGGTAACGATTTCTTCTTCACGACCTTCGTCGGCAATCAATAAAATGGTTTGTTTAATATCCGGAATTAATGTTCCTACCCATGGAGCAAAGTTGCCGTCGATACCGATGTTGATGGAATTTGGAATAAATCCTTTGGCAAAGGTTTGTGCATCACGGGTATCCAGTAATAATGCATCGGTTTCGTTAGCTGCGACTTCAAATTCCGTTGGACTTAAAGCCTGTGTTCCTTTGTGCAATACTTCGTCTATACTTTCGTAACCTTTGATGTTCATCAATACATTTGCCGGAAAATATCCCGGAGGCGGCATCAAACCGTCTAATACTTCATCAATGAATTTTTCTTTACTCATTGGTTGCAAAGCATAATTGGTTTTCTTTTGGTTGCCTAAAGTATCGGTCGTTTCCTTGCTCATATTTTTACCACAAGCCGAACCCGCTCCGTGTGCCGGATAAACGATTATATCGTCTGCCAACGGAATGATTTTATTATGCAATGAATCATATAAATGAGCAGCTAATTTTTCCTGTGTTAAGTCAGCAATTACTTTTTGTGCCAAATCAGGACGGCCTACATCTCCGATAAATAGCGTGTCGCCTGTGAACAAACTGGTTTCCTTACCGTTTTCATCTATCAGAAGAAAACAAGTGCTTTCCATGGTATGTCCCGGTGTATGGATTACTTTGATTTGAATGTTTCCAACGTTTAAAATTTCACCGTCTTCGGCAACCTGTGCTTCAAATCCGGGCTTTGCAGTAGGCCCAAAAACAATAGTTGCTCCGGTTTTCTTAGCCAAATCTAAATGTCCACTCACAAAGTCGGCATGAAAATGCGTTTCTAATACATATTTGATTTTGGCATTGTCTTTTTCTGCTTTTTCGATGTAAGGCTGTACTTCACGAAGCGGATCTATTACCACTGCTTCTCCGTTACTTTCTACATAATAAGCTCCTTGAGCTAAACATCCTGTATAAATTTGTTCTACTTTCATTTTTTTATGATTTTTTAATTGTTTTAAATTTTATGATACAAAATTATAACCTGCTTATAACCTATACAGTAACATATGTTACAAGACGGTTTTTTATAAGAATAATTCTTTGATAAGGATATAGATTCCCATAACCAGTACAAACCAACCGAATGCGGATTTGAGCTTATTTCCTTCTATTTTTTTGGATAGGAAGATTCCGATAAAAATACCAACAACCGATAATCCGGTAAAAGTGGAAAGTAAAGTCCAGTCTATGGTTTCACTACCTTGCAAATCACCTGTAAACCCTAAAAGTGATTTGGCTGCAATGATAAATAATGATGTTCCTACGGCTAATTTCATCGGCATTTTTGCCAATAAAACCAATGCCGGAATAATTAAAAATCCACCACCTGCACCGACTAATCCGGTAAGCGTACCAACTAATGCTCCTTCCAGAAGAATCATCGGATAGTTGTATTTTATTTCACCAGTGTCTGCATCATTGCAATGCGGACAAGGACGTATCATGGAGATCGAAGCAAAGATCATGACGATGGCAAACAATACCATTAAAGCAATAGGTTTTGTAAACTGAAAATCTCCAATCGAAAACAGCACATCAGGAATTAAAGGCATCAGATATGCCCGCGTTAAATACACCGCAACAATAGATGGAACACCAAAAATGAGCACGGTTTTAAAATCTACCTTTTTGTGAATAGCATTCTGAACACCGCCGACTAAAGATGTAGTACCTACCACAAATAAAGAATACGCTGTGGCTAATATGGGATTAACCCCCATCACATACACCAAAATAGGGACGGTAAGTATGGAACCTCCGCTACCTATAAGTCCTAATGAAACACCTACTAAAACGGCTAATAAATAGCCTATAAGATCTGTTGCCATAATTCAAAGATTAAATGATACGGCAAAATTAGAATACCACGATAACGCAGGCAGTAACAATTGTTACAGAGCTAAAAAAATTAGAACTAAAATCATCAGATGTCTATTTATTCTATATTGTGTAACAAGTGTTACAATCGTTTTTGTAATTTAGAAATACATTTACAGCTGCATATAAAAGGTGGATATATGCGGTAACAAAACCTGATATTCAAACGCTTAAAATATTCCTTATGGAAGACATGATTCTTTACAATCGGCTACAGTTTGCCTTTACGATTACCTTTCATTATTTGTTCCCTCAGCTCACTATGGGACTTTCTCTGATGATTGTTTATTTTAAATGGAAGTTCCTGCGAACGAAGAATGACGATTACAACAATGTTTCGAAATTCTGGATGAAGATATTTGCATTAAACTTCGCGATGGGTGTTGTAACGGGCATTCCAATGGAATTTCAGTTTGGTACCAATTGGGCTAAGTTCTCTGAACTCACGGGCGGTATCATAGGACAGACACTGGCAATGGAAGGAATGTTTTCGTTCTTTTTAGAATCCTCTTTTCTGGGCATGTTTCTTTTTGGTGAAAAGCTACTCGGGCAGAAACTACACTTTCTTTCCGGACTGATGGTTTTTCTTGGTTCCTGGGCAAGTGGTTTTCTGATTATCGCTACACATTCGTGGATGCAGCATCCCGTAGGGTATGAGATATTAGAAAACGGAAAGTTTGTATTGAACAATTTTAGTGCTCTGTTCAACAACCCTTGGTTGTGGCCATCTTATCTACATAATCAGGCAGGATCATTGGTGACGAGTTCATTTTTTGTAGCAGCAGTCGGAGCTTTCTATTTATTGAGCAACAAGCACAGTCGCTTCGGAAAGATTTTTGTAAAAAGCGGTGTGGTTTTCGGGGTGATTTCTTCTGTCATGTTAGCCTTCCCTACGGGTGACTGGGCGGCAAAAAATGTTGTTAAACATCAACCGGTAACATTTGCTGCGATGGAAGGTATTTTTGACACCGAAAAAGGAGGTTCTGAAATCATTTTAATAGGTCAGCCTGATATGGAGAACAAAAAACTGGACAATAAAATCGCTGTGCCCAATGTACTTAGTTTTCTTACGTATCAGCGTTGGGATGCCGAAATCAAAGGCTTGAATGAATTTGATGAATCCATACATCCCACCAATGTTCCCGGTTTGTATTATGGTTATCATATTATGGTTGGTTTAGGAACTATTTTTATCGGGATTATGGTGCTTGCAGCTTTTTTACTTTGGAAAGGAAGGTTGTATAAAACGAAATGGTTGCTGTGGATTCTGATGTTTATGATTCCTTTTCCTTATATCGCCAATACGGCAGGATGGTACACAGCGGAATTAGGACGGCAACCCTGGCTTGTTTATAATCTGATGCGGATGGTAGATGGTGTTTCACCTACCGTATCTTCGGGAAATACGTTATTTACACTTTTAGGTTTTGTCGGACTGTATTTGCTGCTTGGATTGCTTTTTCTTTTACTTGTTTTAAAAATCATTCGTAAAGGTCCTGAAGCTAAAATGACATTAAAATAGTTGGTTATGGAAATATTTTGGTTTATTGTATTAATGGTGATGTTGGGAACTTACGTGATTCTCGATGGATATGATTTTGGTGCAGGAATTGTACATCTTTTTTTTGCTAAAACAGAAGAAGAAAAAAAAGCTGTAACCAATGCTATCGGTCCTTTTTGGGACGCCAATGAAGTGTGGCTCATTGCCGCTGGAGGCGTTCTCTTTTTTGCCTTTCCTACACTCTATGCTTCGGCTTTCAGTGGTTTTTATCTGCCTTTGATGCTGGTATTATGGCTATTGATTTTCAGGGCTGTAGGATTGGAGTTAAGAGGACAGGTGCATAACAGAATGTGGGAAGCAATCTGGGATAAAGCATTTGGGATTGCAAGTTTTCTGCTGGCTCTTTTCTTTGGTGCAGCACTCGGAAACGTGGTAAGAGGTGTAAACCTTGGAATGGTCGAAAATGGTGTTTCTACACAAGAAGCTCATTATTTCTTTTTGGCACTTTGGAACCCAACTTTTGATCCGCTTGCAGAGCATCAGGGAGTTATTGATTGGTTTACCTTGTTATTGGGACTTGTCGCTGTTATTACATTAACCATTCACGGAGCAAATTGGATTATACTTAAAACTTCCACAGATCTAAATCAAAGACTTAAAAAGGTTATTTTTAAATTGAATTTTGTATTGCTGGCATTGGTAGTTACTTCGGCTTGTTTATGGCATTATGTAAAACCTTTCCCTTTAAATAATCTGCAAACGCATTATTGGCTTTGGATATTCCCTGTTATTGGTGCAGTAGGTCTAATTGGTTTGTTCAGAATTAATAAATTTAAAAAAGACAGTACGGGTTTCCTGTTTTCTTCGATGTTTATTTTCGGGAGTTTTGCCACCACGATAGCTTCTATGTTTCCCAATTTACTACCATCAACAAATGGAGTTAATCCTTCTTTGACGGTTCAGAATGTAGCGGCTCACGAATACGGCTTGTCAGTAGGTTTGGGCTGGTTTATTGTTGCTGCGATTTTAGTTGTAGTTTATTTTGTCATTCAGTTCAGAGTATTTAAAGGAAAAATGGATGATGTGGGATATGGAGAACACTAAAAATCTCTCCTGTAGCACAAAGAATATCACCGGCAGAAAGTGTCATATCAACCCATATTTTTCGACCTTCGATACTTCGCAGTTTTCCTGTCAATTCCAGTTCTGTTCCCATGGGTGTAGGTGCTTTGAAATCGATTTTAAGCGATGCCGTTACACATCTTACAGGAATAATTTCTGTATTTTCAAGATCAATATTCTCCGCAACACAAGCAAAAGCAGCGGCAGAACCTGTGCCGTGGCAATCCAAAAGAGAAGCCACCAAACCACCGTAAACGCTACCTGGAAGTGCTGTAAATTTTTCGTCTGGCGTAAAATGGGCGATAGTTTCATCGCCCACTAAATACGTTTTCAACTGATAGCCAAAGGGATTATTCTTTCCACATCCGTAGCAATGTGCCAATTCGTCGGGGTATAAATCCTGAATGGCTTTAGATTTATTTTGCATCGTTAGAATTCAAAAAATTTACTCTACAAGTTCGTTCTTTTTTTCCATCCAATCATTGATGCCTCCGGAATAGTTCAGAATGTTTTCAAAACCGTGTTTTATAAGAATGGAATAAGCAATTGCCGCACGTGCACCGCTTTGGCAATGGATGATGACAGGTTCTTTTTTATTGATTTTATCCAGATTTTTTTCAAGTGTATTTAAGGCAATATTTTCAACACCGTTGATATGACCACTTTTGTATTCGTTTTCGGTACGGACATCAATTTTCTGAATGTTTTTGTTTTCCAAATACGATTTAAAAGTATCTGTATCAATGGTTTTTACTTTTTGTAAAGATAAGTTGTAATCTGAAGGATTGGTAATGTAACCATAAATATTGTCCATTCCGATACGCATCAGTTTTCGGGTAAGGTGTTCGATTTGGTTTTCTTCGGCAATCAAAATAATCTGGTTTTGATAATCGACAATCGAACCGGCAAATGTGGAGAATGTTTTCATATTTTCAATCAGAAAACTTCCCTTAATAAATCCTTTACCTGAAACTGATTTTGGTCGGGCATCTATAACGTTTAACCCATTTTGAATGGCATTATCTGTTTCTTGTTTATTTAATTTGGCAAGTTTAGGAACTGCAACCAAAAGCGGACGATCTACTTTGTTTAAATGTTTCATCATCGCAAAATATTTTGGCGGAGCTGGTTGGTCTTTTAGAATATAGTTCACAAAATCTGCTTCTTTCCCTGAAAATTGTAAAGCCGGATTGGTTAGTTTTTCTTGTTTCAAAGTAGATTGCGGAATATTGCTCAAACTTTTCCCGCAGAAAGAACCTGCTCCATGTCCTGGCCATATTTCGGTATTATCTGGTAATTTCAAAAATTTCTCGATAGAATGATAGAGTTGTTTTGCACCAACTTCCTGCGAACCGATTTGTTCGGCTGCCTTTTCTAATAAATCAGGACGACCGACATCGCCTACAAAAATAAAATCTCCCGTAATGGCTTTGATCGGATTTTTTTTAACATCTTTAATCAGAAAAGTTAAACTTTCGGGCGTATGTCCAGGTGTGTGCATCACATCAATTATGATCTTACCTATTTTGATTAGATCTCCGTCTTTTAAGCCTTGATGTGGAAAATCATATTGCCATTCTTTTCCGCCTTCATCAGATAAATACAAGGGTGTTTTGGTCACTGCTGCAAGTTCTCTCGAACCGCTGAGAAAGTCAGCGTGAATATGGGTTTCCGTGATGTGTGTTATGCTCAAATTGTTTGCCTTAGCAATTTCCAGATAGGTATCAATATCTCTTTTCGGATCGATGACAATTGCTTCTTTGGTTTCTGTATCACCAATCACGTAACTTGCCTGTGAGAGCGTTTCATCATAAATACGTTCAAAAAATAAATTTTGAGCAAACGAGGAATTAGAAAGTAAAAGTATTGCTACCAACCAAAGAAAACTGTTTTTTAGAAAGATGGATTTCATATATTAATTGCTTTAAAATTTCAATGTTTAAAACTATCTACACTAACTTTAGTACGTTATTAGTGTAGTAATAAATCCTCAAAATTAGCATTTACAGTTTGAGCAGAAAGTAACATAGGTTACATAACAAAAAACGAGGACATTAAATCCTCGTTTTTTATGATACCCTTTAAACAGACTTTTCCATCGCTTCAAATACACAATCCACCGCCAAACTAAATGCAGGCATTCCACCGGTAATGGCTGCTGTTTCGCAAACGCCAAAGAGTTCTTTTACGGTAGCTCCGGCTTTTAAGGCTCCTTTGGCGTGCAGTTTTGCAGGTTCTTTGTGCATTCCCCCAATCAGTAAAGCAAAATGTACCAATTGCTGGGTTTTCTTGTCGAGTGGATTATTGTATATGAGTTGTTCACGGTATTTCTCTATGACTTCTATCGCATCTGTTTCTTCTGAAAACACTGCCAATTTTAACCTTTTTTCGATGTTTTCCGGAACGAAACCCAGCAGTTCTTCGTACTTTTTTCTAATGTTTTCCATTAGCCTATTAAGGTTGAAGTATTAGGCCATTCCATATATTCAGCAGGATAAATATTCTTCTGACGCATTAACATATCCACTTGTCCCAAATGATAGGAATGGTGACCTAAAGTAATCCACAAAAATGCCATCACCGTATAGGTTCTGCCCATAAAGGAAACAGTTTTGTTCAAATCTTCTTCGGTATAGGTTTTCAGAATTTCAAATCCTTTGACAAAAACTTCTTTGTATTTTTCGACCAGTTCTTGTCCGTCAGCAATGTTTTCCAACAAAGAGGCGTTATCGGGTTTTGGGATTGCCAATCCGCTTTTGCCGTCTTTCATTGCCTGAAACCAATGAATTTCTGCCAATACAAAATGACGGATCAATCCACCGATATTAATCGTGTTCACTCGTGTTCCGAGATACATCACTTCGTTGTCAATCGGTGTACTTTTAAACACCTCATCGGGAACATCTTTTAATAGTTCCAACGTTTGAAGATAGAGCTGTTCGTGAATGTTCAAGAAGCGGTTAAATTCCTGAATTGTTGCTTTGTTTTCCATTTGTTCCTTAAATTTTAAATTTTTGTAAAATTAATCGGGAACTAAAAGGTACACAGTAACCATTGTTACAGAAGGGGAACTTATCCATAATTATTCTTTTGGTAAGTAAAGTTTAATTTTCATTTTACCGTTTAGCATCAAATCATCGATATGTCCCATTTCCGTACGTTCTGAATTGATAAAATGAATATGAATGTAAGTGTCGTGGTGAGTGAAAACGGTTTGATGCTCTGTTGAAAAAAAACCTATAATTTCACCTTCTATATTTTCACGTTCATATTTTCCTTGTCCCTGATGAGCGTCTTTTGGTGATTTTACAATAGTTCCGTCAGGTAAATTTTGAATATGAAAATTAATTTTAGCGAATATTCCCTGTAACTTAAATGCAAATGGGCGATTATTATTTTTAGTTTTTTTGTCGATAAATTCTTCTAATTGTTTTAGTGTTCTGATTTTTTTTGGTAAAGTGTATTCTTTCCAATTTTCAGTATTGGCATAAACGAAAAAAGGTGCTTTTACATCAAAGGTTTCTTCTGTTTTGATAGATCCATCTTCATTCACACTCGCAACATAAGATTTTCCATCAATAATTAGTAATTCCCCTTTTAGATATTCTTTCGGACCCAATCCATACAAATGTTGTTTGTTTTGAATTGTATCTAAAAGAATTGTTCCTTGAAGTTGTCCTTTTTTCATTACATTGCTCATCGCTCCACTAACTTTTACAATGTTATTTGATGTCTGTGCCTTGATAGTGAAATTTACAAATAGAGTAAAGGAAAGTCCTAATATTATGTGTTTTAAATTCATTTTTTTTAGTGTTTAATTATTTGATACTTTGAAAGAAAACTGTGAGCTTAAAACACTTTAAGCTCACAGTAAAATCAGAAATTATGATTTGCTATCTGCTTTTTTTGCAGAGCAACATTCTTTATTCTCCTTTTTTTTTCATTTTGTCAGAAGCACACATTTTGTGTTCTTTTTTACAATCTTTTATTTGCTCGGCTGAGCAATTTTTCTTGTCTTTAGAACATTCTTTTTTGTCTATTTTGCATTCTTTGGAACATTCTTTATTGTTTTGACAATTTGCTTTTTCTTGTGCATTAACGCTAAAACTGAAGCATAACAATAGCGCTACAATTGAAATGATATTTTTCATTGTAAATAATTTTAAATTTAATAATTAACTTGTTTTGTATTTTGCTTTGTTATGCTATCTGGGGTGGTTGCCAAATTTTAGAGGAATAGTCATCTGTTAGACGTTCGTCAAAAGAAAATTTTGGTTGTTTGACTATTACTTGCAGATAATAATTTAGCGTGGTAGAAGTTTTAGAGAAAAAGACAAATACTGTATTTGGATTGATTTTAAAAATGCAGAATTGCTCTTTACAATCATTCTCTGTTTGGTTTTCTTTTTTTTGATTTTTATGACATAATTCTTTATTGCACTTTGTTTTACAAGAGCTGGTAAATTCCATTTTGATAAACCTTCCAATTGGTAGTAAGTTTAAAAAAATGAAATAGATTAATAATATGACTCTTGCTATTTTCAAATCAAAGAGGTTTATATTTTTCAAAAGTAAAATTACTTTACTTTTTGTTTTGTAACTAATGTTACATAAGAGTGCGTTTTAGGCTTGTTTTTATCAGCTGATGAGTAATCAATTTACTGAGCAATTGTTTCTTTCATCCTTATCCATACGATGATACCGGAAATAAATGTAATCAATCCTGCGATGTGAACAGCCCATTCCAATCCGAAGAAGTTACCAACTATTCCTGCCATCAATGCACCGATAGCGTAACCCATATCCCGCCAAAAACGATAAACTCCTAAAGAAGAAGCTCGCCAGTTTGGGTGAGCGGTGTCGCTTACTGCCGCTAGCAAAGCAGGATAAACCATTGCTGTACCAATACCCAAAAACACCGAACCTATCAAGCCGGATGTTAAAGGTTCAAGCCATTCAAAACCGATAATAATATGACCCAAAACCTGTACGAACATTCCCCATACAATCAAAGGTTTTCTCCCTATTTTGTCGGCTAAAGGTCCGGTAACAATTTGCCCTACGCCCCAAACGACAGGATAAACGGCTTTGATCCAACCTATACCTTCCAAGCCTACTCACATAGACATAAAGAGCAAAGGGAATACACCCCAAGACATTCCGTCATTGAGATTGTTAATCATTCCTGCTTGCGAAACAGAAAACAGGTTTTTGTTTTTGAAAGACGTTTCTTTAAATACCCACCATAAGCTGGGCTTATGTTCAGTTTCATCCGTTGATACTTGTAAGGCTTCTAATTGGGCGAATTTTCGGGTGTCCCGAACCGCAAAAACAGAAAGCAATAACCCAATAATGGTATAAGCCATTCCGATATAAAAAGGTTGCGGTCGTAGTCCGTAATACGATGCTAAATACCCCGTAAGCAAAGCCGTCAATCCGACGGCTCCATAACCTGCGGCTTCATTCAATCCCATGGCTAAACCTCTGCTTTTTTTGCCCACCAAGTCAATTTTCATATTGACGGTCATTGACCAAGCTAATCCCTGACTAATTCCAAGCAGGACATTCGCAAATAAAATCCAATTCCAAGACGGTGCAAAAGCTAAAACAAATGGAACAGGCAAGCCGACAAGCCAACCCCAAATCAAAACTTTCTTTCGGGTATATTTGTCTGCCAACACACCCGAAATAAGGTTGGTAAATGCTTTAATCACACCAAAAGCAATGATAAATGAGAAAACAACAACATCAGATTTGATATGAAATTCTTCCGTACCAACCAATGGGACAACGGTTCTTTCCAAGCCGACCATACCACCCACCATCATATTGACCAATACCAAAAGAGAAAACTGTTGCCAATTTTCTCTCAATCCTAAGCTTATCTTTTCCTTACTTTTGATCATTCTTTTTTTTCATATTTAAGCTTATAATCACCTATATGAATTTTACTTTGTTTGATTTTCGTATGGTTTTGAAAATAGTTGATGATGCCTGCAATCAACAGTAAGCCCGATATGATAAATAATATGTATTCAAAAATTAGAGCCTCGTTACCATCAACAAGCTTGTTGACACTAAGACCAGCTACTAAAAAGTACATAGAACTTCTTAAAAAAGATAAAAAAGTAGATTGATTGGCCAGAAAGGTTCGTTGGATTGCCAACTCTTCCCGAAGTATCAGATCTTTTTTGAATGATTTTATTTGTTCGCTTTTGGTTTCTTCCATAGCGTTAGTTTAACAATTCTATGTTATTGCGGTTCAGTTTTATTTTTCCTTCATTTTCCAATGCTTTCAGCAATCGTGAAATTACTACACGGGAACTGTTGAGTTCGTAAGCAATTTCCTGATGGGTTTTGGTAATAATATTGGAATTGTTTATTTTACTCTTTTCCAACAAATAATTATAAAGTCGCTTATCCATATTGGTAAATGCTATATTGTCTATGGCAGCAAGCATTTCATTAAAACGGTTGTTGTAACTTTGAAATACGAAAGCACGCCAGCTTTTATATTTGCCCAACCATTCTTCCATTTTGCCCACAGGAATCATGGCAACCAAACCGTTATTTTCAGCCACCGCACGAATTTCACTTTTTTTGTCGCCCATGCAACAGTTAAGTGTCATGGAGCAAGTGTCGCCTTTTTCGATAAAATAGAGCAACAGTTCGCCTGTGTCAAAATCTTCCCGCATTATTTTTATAGCACCACTAATAAGCAAAGGCATGGTTTTGATGTATTTTCCTATATCTATCAATACATCACCTTCTTTAAATTCGACAATTTTAGCCACAGATATGATTTCGTCAATCAGCTCTTTTTCAAATATACCCCGATAGGTTTCACGGATTAATTCTTCCATAGTTATTTTGATTTTAATGAGGTAGCTTATTTTTTATCAGACCGTAAAACCACGTTCCTAATACCGCTCCTAAAATTACAACTAAAATCGGGAAATAGCCAGCTCCTGTCATTACAAACATAGGACCCGGACATGCTCCTGCCAACGCCCAGCCCAATCCAAAAAGAATACCACCTATTAAATAGCGTGGGATGCTTTTGTCTTTATCTGCAATGACAATGGGATTTCCATTCACGTCTTTTACTTTGTTTCTTTTAATGTACTGAACACCGATAATGCCTACGACTAAAGCACTACCCATCAATCCATACATGTGAATAGACTGAAACTGGAACATTTCATAAATCCTAAACCACGACGCGGCTTCAGATTTGTACATAACAATTCCGAAAAAGGTTCCGATTAGTAAGTAAACTATATTTTTCATTGCTTTTAAAAATTAAAATTTGTTATTAGATTTAATTGGTTGTAATCGCTTCTTTGTGCAACCAATTTTGTGTTATGCTCGCTTTTATTTTGTTTCCAGACATATAATAACTCGATATGAAGACCTTTTAAGAAATCGGAGAACTCATAATGCAGTCGTGTATTGATCTGGTAATAATCATCAATATTGTATTTGTTTAATTTATAGTCATCTATTGCTGCTCCATAAATGGTAGTTGCATCGACATTCAAAAATAAATGTTTCCAATTGTACTGGTAGCCGATAGCAAAGACATCAACTCCTCCCAATCCTTCGATACGGCTTCTGGGCATGGAAGTATAAAACTGATCCCGTCCCAATTCTTTCGGGAATAAATACTTGCCGGACTCAAAAGATTTCGAATACGCAGCCTTGATTTGAGAAGCTCCGTTTTTATATTTCAGCATAAAACTGGCAACCTGTCCGTTTTCGTTCGGTTGCACGTATCGGTTTTCGTAAGCCAGTTTCTTTTGGTGGGCATCTGGTATCTGATACGTATAAATCATGCCAAGCTCCCAATTCTTTTTTGCAAACTCCAGTTGCAACCAGGAGGTGTTAATGAATTTATCCAAATGAAAATTCCAGAAATTGGCTTTCAAATTTTTAAATTCCTTTCCCAAATGCACAGTCGCTAATCCTTGTGAATGAGTTGTTTCTTCGTATTCTGCTTTTTCTCCGTTTGGTAAATAGCCGTTATCGGTAAGTCCTATTACTTCTTCCATTGGAAACCATTCGGTCATCGATCTCGGAGATACTCTATGAATCCAAGCTATATCAGCCTGAAATTTTTCATCTTTGTGATGCAGCCAACCTCCCTGAAAGGCAAATGGCTTCATTCTTCCATCGCTTTTATTCAATAAGGGCGTATATTCTACCGGGATTTTCCCATAGGTTACGTACGAATTTTTCCAATGATATTTGATATACAGTTCCTCCAATCTGTCCAGATCTTTAAAATTGTCCTTATGATTCACATCAAAAAGTTCCTGCTCCCATCGTGATGATTTATTGGTCTGATCGTAAGGTTTATTCAAATCTGATGAAAACACCTTATAGGTAAATATCCCTGACACACCTAACTGAAAACCTTTGTACGATTTGGTTTCATAACTCAATACACCTCCGATGGCATTGGCATGATAATCATTTCCACGATTGTTTTCTGTTGTCAGAAAATAGTTGCGGATATGACCGCTGATTTCGCCTTCTTTCAGATAAGAAACCAGTGATTTGTTTTCAGCAGTATCTTTTGTGTGGTTTTCTTGTGCCTTTGTTGGTTGAGAAAGTATAGCTACAACCAGCATTACCACCAGCCTTTTCATTGGTATTAAAAAATTAAAGGAAAAATAAGATGTACCATAATTAATCCTCCAATGAAAAATCCAATAGTAGCAATCAATGATGGTAACTGTAAATTACTGATACCTGATATGGCATGACCTGAAGTACAACCACCTGCGTAACGTGCTCCAAAACCAACCAATATACCTCCTATCAATAGTATAGCCAATGTCTTAGGGTCTGAAAAAGCTTCCGATCCAAAAAGCTCTGTTGGTACATATGCTTTCCCGGCACTTTCAAAACCTATTTCCTTTAAATGTTCAACCGTTTTTGGGTTTAAATCCGGTGTCTGATTGTTTGAAAGATAATTAGAAGCAACAAAACCACCGATGATAGCTCCGGTCATTACCAATAAATTCCATCGTTGTGCTTTCCAGTCAAAACAGAAAAAATCACAGGTTTTATCTGCACCGCACATGGTGCACAGTGTTCTTAAATTGGACGACATTCCAAAATTCTTTCCTACATAAAGCAGGATAAACATCGTCAATGCAATCAATGATCCGCTCACATACCACGGCCACGGTTGTAAAATCCATTCCATAAATTATAGTTTCATTCTTTTTTATTCTTGTAAATTTCGGCTTATAAAAAGAGATAGTCTGTTACATAGGTTACACAGGACTAAACATCTTCGCCTTTCATCATTTTATGCCAATATAAATAAGGGAGCATATATTTTTTTAACAGCCACAAACGCCAGTGTTCTTTTGAACTGTCAGATATAAGCATCATTTTAAGTTTTGGGTCGGGTGTGAATTCGTTTTTGTAATTAAACTCTGCCAATACCATTTTTCCGTAACCTGTTACTAAGGGGCAAGATGAATAACCTTGGTATGATTTGTTGTTGGCAGTTTTTCCTTTCATCAGTTTAAGGATATTATCTACCACTACAGGAGCCTGTTTACGTATGGCTGCTCCGGTTTTTGCGGTTGGTAAAGCAGCGACATCTCCCAAACCAAAAATATTAGGGAATTTTTTATGCTGAAGACTATTTATATCTACGTCTAACCAACCTGCATCATTTACCAACACAGATTCTTTTACAAACTTTGGAGCTGTTTGTGGCGGAGCTAAATGCAACAAATCAAAAGGCATTTCAATCAATGAGTCACTGTGTTGTTTCTCTCCCAAAACATTACCTTCGTTTACGATATAGTTTTTATCATCAGGAGCAACACTTTTGAAATAGATTATTTTTTGTTCGGCATCTATTTTAACGGGAGCATAAAAAGGTTTAAAATGTACATTGTATCGATGGATAACTTTCATCAATGTATCCGCAATCCGCTTTATTCCAAATATGACAGTACCGGGAGTAGCAAAAACTACATTTGATTTCTTATCTAATCCATTCCTGCGAAAGTAGTCTGCTGCCAGATACATAATTTTCTGTGGAGCTCCGCCACATTTGATAGGGGTTGTAGGTTGAGTAAAAACCGCATTTCCACCTTTGAAGTTCTTTAGGCATTCCCAGGTATATTTCGGGTCGATATAGTTACTGCATACAACTCCTTTTTTTACTGCTTCTTCCAATCCTTCTATTAAGGAAAGATCATTCACTAATCCGGGAGCAACAATGAGATAACTGTAACTAATTACCTGTCCTTGCTTGGTTTTTATTTTGGCTTGCTCGGGAAAGAATTCTGTCACGGAATCCTGTAGCCATTCTACACCTCGTGGAATTAAATCCTTTATAGGTTTTGCCGTTTTGGCAAAATCATAAGTTCCTGCTCCGACCAATGTCCAGGCTGGTTGGTAATAGTGCATTTCTGCCGGATCAATGATAACAATGTCAAGTGACTTCTTCTTTTTTAAAAGCTGAGCTGCTGTCATAATTCCTGCTGTACCAGCTCCAATTATAACTATTTGATAATGTGCTTTCATACCCTCATTATTTATGATTATTTGCAAAAGTATATTTTGGGAAAAAGAACGTCTGTAACAAATGTTACTGAAAGGCATATTTATGAAGATTAATATACAGCTAAGTGGCTGTAGTGGTCATAATAAAGTATTTAATCATTTAAAATTGAAGTATTATGAGACACATTAAAAACATCCTTTTGTCAATAAGGGACGAAGAAAGCAAGGTAGATTTATCACCACAACATGTTATCGAAAATTCCAGGTATCTCGCTTGTTACCTTTTAAAAAAACATCAAGTTTTGAAGGAGTATGTATTGGAAAATGGATTTTCCGATATCAATCAGGAAATAGAGTTTTTCAAGAAAATTAAACCAGAGATACAGGGTAAACTTATTTTTTATAATAAGGTTTTCCGGATTGAAACAGCTTGTCCCATCGGAATGTGGCAGGTTCATAAAGAGTATTTTTCAAAAGAACTACAGAAAATAGAACAGTTATACCAATATTATAAGATTAACTGTTTGTTTTGCCAATACTATCATTCTGGTCGTACAGATAAGGACAAGGAACTTTTTACAAGAGGGCAGATTAATATTGAAAATGGTTTACATAGTCACATCTTTGATTCTGATTACAGATTTTCAACATATTATGATTATAAAGTTTCGAGAATTATTGCTGATGAACTTTTCTATGAATATTTACGGGGTCGTATTAATAATGAAAGCAATAAATTTAAAAATTTGACGGACAATGAACAAATGATTACTTGGACAGAGTCAAAAAACGCCCTTATCGAAGGTAACGCTCCTTAATGAATTCGCTCAGGTGGTTGTAAACAGTGTTATACTTGCTATATGTGCTTTGAGAACGTTTACCCTTAGCGACCATTTTTTCAAAGCCCTGATTTTGCCCCCTAAAAACTTTTAGTACGGCATCCTCCATCACGCCGACACCGAGAAACGTGAGCTTTACCTTTTGTGCGGTTGCAAAGCCCTCGTGTTTGAGCATATCTTCATAAATCTTGTCGATACGCCCCCGTATGTTATCCAGCTTTTGGTTAATACTTAAAGCTTTGGCACTCTTTCCCTCAACTCTTCCATACTTTAAATCCCAATTATTGGGGTTAATTTCCAACTTTGTTCCGAAAGTCTTGGGTGTGCCATCAATGGTAATTCTTCCTATAATGGCTACCGCTCCATTCTTTTTAGGCTCGTTTTTCTTTAGGTAGAAAAGTAGCTTAAACGTTGACCTTTTCGTCTGTTCCATAACTCAATTATTTAATGTTTATAATTAAAAATCAATGAGTTACAAGGGAATATGAAAATGAATGCAAAAGACTGAAATATAATCAGTTATATTATTGTTGGTCAGGTTGTAACCAGTGACGATTTAGTAACCTAACCCTGTCTTTTTACGCCCAAAAACTAAAGTACAGTGACTTCCAATCGTAGATCCACGTTTTATAAACTACTGTGTTTTAGCGGACTTCGCCGTTTTGCTTATTTTTGCTTTTTGCCATTATTTTTTTTTAAGATTAGTTTAACCTAAATAGGTTCAATAAGAGTAGTTTACAAGAGTGGGAAACTCTATCGGTAACGATTTAGTAATGGTGCTTACTGCACTTACTTTCATCTGATTACCTTGTAAATCATTAATGCAAATATAATAAATTAAAGGGTAAAGCAGGTGTTCTGCTTTGCCCTTTTTTTAAGTCCGTTCTTACAAATAAAAACAGAAAAAATTCCCACACTGGGGGAAACCTGTGAAATTAAATTCAGAAGTATTTCCAAATTTTGACATAGCAACCACAGATGTAGCTCCGAAAAGTAGCAATGTCTAAAATTATAAGGCTATGGAAATCGTGTTGAGTAAAATATTATCGCAAATCCGCCGTCAGGAAGACAAACTTACTTCCCAAATGATGCGACCGGCGGAAGAGGCTTACCAAATGACCTTGTTTCTGAATGAAATGCTGGGTGCTTTAAAATCGCAAGTCACGCAGGACGGTTTTAAAAATGAGCAGCAGGAAATAGACTTTTTCAAGAACATCAAACCTCAGATTATGGGCAAACTCATTTTCTATAATAAGGTCTTCCGCATAGAAACCACCTGCCCTGTCAACAATGGTACATTACACCAAAACTATTATGAAAACCAGTTCAAAGCCCTACAAGCGGAATATATGGAATGTATTTGCGATGGGGATTTTTACAGGTATTACCGTGCGGGAAGGACAGACCGTGACCATCTTTATTTCAGGCTCGGACAAATCAATTACCACGATGGCTTAAAGAGTGCTGTGTTTGAAATTGACCTTAGTTTCTCCACCTATTATGACAATAAGATAGCCCGTATCGTTGCCAATGAATTGCTCTATACCTATTTGCTGAACAAAGTCAATCCCGAAGAAAACCCCGACATGGTCTTGGTAGGCGGAAAGACCAACAAAGATATTTCGTGGACTAATTCACAAAATGCACTTATTGAACTGATTTACGCCCTGTATGCTTCCAGTTCTGTTTCCCACGGCAATATAGGCATCCGGCAATTGGCTTTGATTTTTCAAGTGCTATTCCGAACGCCATTGAACGATATTCATCACGCCTTTCACAGAATGAAAACCCGAAGTGGTTCCCGAACGGCATTTTTAGACCAGCTTAAAATCTCATTGGAAGAATATATGGACAAAGACCTTTAATTCCGGGTAAATCATCATACATCAGGAGCAGTACCCTTTCGTGTACTGCTTATTTTTGCCTCGTTTTTCACGCTTTGCCCATGTCTGCCAATTGGCAAAGCCAACCTATTTCCACACCTTTTTTTATCCGATTTCAACAAAACTCTTAGTCCATAAGAGTTTACACGAATTGCAAAAATCTTCAAAAAACTGCAAAACCAATTGGCGAGGGTTGGCGGACAAACTCTGCCACCCTTGGCAACTTTGCACAGTGAATATTAAATACTTGTGCAATGAAGATTATAACAATTGAAGAAGAAGCGTGGCAACAACTGAATGCCCGTATTAATGCAATCAGTGACTACCTGAAAAGATTAGAGAATAACAGTTATGACGACCTGTGGCTCAATAACCATGAAGTATGCCAATACCTCCACATAAGTGAAAAAACATTGTGGCGTATGCGTACCAAAGGTGAGATATCTTATTCAAAAATATATGGTCAATACTTCTATACCATCGGTGCTATCAAGGATATGCTCAATGCCAATGCTATACAGAGCAGTGACGAATATGTACAGGAACTTATGACAAAAGGCAAGAGCTATATAGGAAAAGGCAGAAAGCTGAACACAGGCAAAAAATAGATATGAACCCTCAAATGTATATCCTATGAATATTGACAGAATGGATTTTTTGGCGTGGATGGAACGCATAATGATCCGCTTTGATATGCTTAGCGAACATATTGAAGAACTGAAAAAGAAACACAACAGCATTGACGGAGAGGTACTGCTCGACAACCAAGATTTATTACAAATGCTGAAAATCAGCAACCGTTCTCTGCAACGGTATCGTTCTATCGGTAAGCTACCTTATTATACGATAAGCGGAAAATTGTATTACAAACTATCCGATGTACACCAATTCATCAGGGAAAGTTTCAACAGATAGAAAGCCAATGAACGCCAAACGCTGCCTCTGAGTTCCACTTCAGGTTATAAAGTGTACGCTTCCGCTACTTTCGGCGGTAAACTTTAAATTTTCAAGATTATGAGCGAAGAAACAACAAACAAGCAGGAAATGCCCGAACAACTTTCGGACATATTGCTGGTGCTGGATAAAGAAAAAATGAAAATACAAGCCGTAAAGAGCATTGATGAAAACGGGAAAATGGAAACTGTTGATCCCACGAAAAAGAATCAAAGCCAGTTCATGCGCGTGGACAAACACGGTGATTTCATTTCCAATTTTCTATCCAATTTTTGGAGACAGTTGAAAGATCCCACGCAGTTCTCATTTTTCAAGGTTCCGGCTGACGAGGCCGTAAATAAAGCAAAGGAATTTCAGACGCAGGTAGATAATCCTACTTCCGAAGGTGAAAAAGTGATGAAAGAACACGAGGTAAAACCGGAAACCCCGCAAGAACAAAAACAAGAAAACAAAAAAGATATGGAAACAACACAGACACCGGAAACAAGCGAATACCGCTTCAAGCCGGAACAGATTGATTGGGAAACAATGAACAATATTGGATTAAGCAAGGAGTACCTGGAAAAAAGAAACCTGCTCGACCCTTTATTGAGGGGGTACAAAACCAATGAGCTTGTGCCTATCGGTGTAAACCTTGACACTGCCATTGTCCGTACAGATGCACGATTGTCATTACAGCTTGCCGAAAACGGTAAGGTCGTGGCGGCAATACATGGTGTACGCAGGGAACCTAACCTGAATATGGAATTTTTCGGACACAAGTTTACCGATGAGGATAAGAAAAACTTACTCCAAACAGGCAATATGGGACGCATTGTGGATTTGAAAAACACCAAAACAGGGGAAATGATGCCGTCCATTGTCAGCGTGGACAGGCTGACCAATGAGCTGATTGCATTAAAGACAGATTTCATCAAGATTCCCAATGAGATTAAGGGTGTGAAGCTGAATGACCAGCAAAAGCAAACCTTGATGGAGGGCAAACCGCTCTATTTGGATGGGATGACTTCCACGAAAGGAAAGGAATTTTCCGCAACTGTACAGTTCAATGCGGACAAACGTTATGTAGAGTTCCTGTTTGACAGAAGCAACAATAATCGGCAGTCGCAAAGCAACCTGCAAAATAACCAACAACGCCAATCCAATGAAATTCCGAGAACTTTCAGGGGCAAGGAACTCAATGATGAACAATACGATAAGTTCAAAGCCGGGCAAACCGTCTATGTTGATGGTTTGGTAGATAAGAAAGGTCAGAAATACCAGGGCTATATCACGCTCAATAAGGATACTAATAGAACGGAATTCTCCTTTCAAAACCCGAACAAGCTCAAAGAGCAGGCGAAACCGACCGAAGCCAACAAAACGCAGACCGCCGTCAATTCTGAGGGCAAGACCAACGAAGCAACCAAGAATATCAAAGAGCCTTTGAAGACTGGTCAGCAAACCCCGAAAGACAAAAAGCAGCAGGAACAACAAGAAAAGCCAAAAGCACCTGCAAAGTCCAAAGGCAGAAAAATGTAAAATAGTATGAAAACAATCATTGCAGAAAAACCAAGCGTAGCAAGAGAAATAGCCAGCCTGTTGGGAGCATCTGAAAAGAAAGATGGCTACCTGACGGGCAACGGCTATTTTGTTACCTGGGCATTCGGTCACCTTATCGGGTTGGGAATGCCCGAAGATTACGGCATATCTGGATTTGATAAATCAGCCTTGCCGATATTGCCAAACCCTTTTTTGCTGACCGTTCGGAAAGTCAAAAAAGACAAAGGTTATACAGCCGATGCAGGTGCATTAAAGCAACTGAAAGTCATCAAAGAACTATTCAATAAAAGCGATAGCATTATTGTAGCAACTGATGCAGGACGTGAGGGCGAATTGATATTTCGCTATATCTACGAACACCTGAAATGTAACAAGCCCTTTGAACGCCTTTGGATAAGCTCGCTCACCGAAAAAGCCATCAAGCAGGGATTTGACAACCTGAAAGACGGAAAGGAATTTGACGGATTGTACCAGGCTGCACAAGGCAGAAGCCGTGCCGATTGGCTCGTAGGCATCAATGCTACACAGGCTTTATCCATTGCCGCAGGAAACGGCGTGTAT
>Ga0164243_10001794_pt1 | contig 36006 bp, 35 predicted proteins | sample OricompcompostOP_FD_108781 | JGI IMG/M metagenome (GOLD analysis project Ga0164243, IMG submission 108781) | Organic Plus compost microbial communities from Emeryville, California, USA - Original compost - Organic plus compost (OP) | ecosystem: Engineered > Solid waste > Mixed feedstock >...
ATCAGCCAGGCGATGAACCCGGTGAACCGCAGCTTGCCGACCGTCGCGACCGCCTTGAACCGGCTGATCGTGGCCATCGAGCCCTTGTCGAAGTACTTGAACGGCTTCTGACCGGGCTTGCCCTTGATCCGGTTGTCGATCTCCTTGGCGGCGTACTTCGCCCCCTGGATCGCGACCTGCGCGACGCCGGGGAGGTTGTCGAGGGCGATCATGTCGCCCACCACGAACACCTCGGGGTGACCGGGCAGCGTGAGGTCCGGGTTGACGCCGATCCGGCCGGCGCGGTCCAGCGGGGCACCGGTCTGCTCGGCCAGCGTCTTCGTGAGCGGGCTGGCCTGGACGCCCGCGGCCCACACCTTGGTCACCGCGGAGATGCGCTCGACCCGGCCGTCCTTGTGCTTGACCTCGAGCCCGCGCTCGTCGACGTCGGTCACCATCGCGCCGAGCATCACCTCGACGCCGAGGTCCTGCAGCTCCTTGGCGGTCCACCGGCCGAGCTTGGCGCCGAACGGCGGGAGCACCTGGCCGGCCGCGTCGATGAGCAGCACCCGCGCCTGGTGGGTGTTGATCGCGCGGAAGTCCTTCTTCAGCGTGCGGTGCGCGAGCTCGGCGATCTGGCCGGCCATCTCCACACCGGTCGGTCCGGCGCCGACGACGACGAAGGTGAGCAGGTGGTCGACGTTGTCGCCCCGGGTGGCGCCGATCTCGGCCATCTCGAAGGCGCCGAAGATGCGGCCGCGCAGCTCCAGCGCGTCGTCGATGCTCTTCATGCCCGGCGCGAACTCCGCGAACCGGTCGTTGCCGAAGTACGACTGGCCGGCGCCGGCGGCGACGATCAGCGAGTCGTAAGGCGTCACGATGTCGCGACCGAGGACCTGGGAGGTCACCGTCTGCGCCTCGAGGTCGATGTCGGTCACCTCACCGAGGAGCACCTTGGCGTTCTTCTGCCGGCGCAGCACCTCTCGGGTCGGCGGTGCGATCTCGCCCTCGGACAGGATGCCGGTCGCCACCTGGTACAGGAGCGGCTGGAACAGGTGGTGGGTGGTCTTGGCGATCATCGTCACGTCGACGTCCGAGCGGCGCAGTGCCTTGGTGCCGAACAGCCCGCCGAACCCCGATCCGATCACGACCACCTGGTGGCGCCGTGCGGTTGCCATCAGGTCCTCCTCGTGGTGGAGTTCTCGGCACCATTGTCTCGCCCTGGCTCTGCGCACCCAATGCGCGCGTCGGTCTCGTCGATCACAGTGGTGCGGTACCCGGGTCGACACGCCAGTGTGCTGAGGGCCACAATGCTCGACACTGGTTTCGGGTGGGCCGATCCTGGGTAGGGATGCAGCGTTAGCTATGTCCAGTGCTTGCTTGGCGACCCTGCGGAGGCGAGACGTGCCCCTGAGCCGACCCCCCTTGGCTCTGACCCCGGGGCCGCGCAGCGTCCAGGAGGGGCGCCGCTGGGTCGTCGAGACCTGCCGCGAGATCGAGCGCGAGGAGCTCATCGAGTGCGCCGAGCTGGGGGTCTCGGAGCTGGTCACCAACGCCCTGCTGCACGCGGAGGCGCCGATCACCGTGCGGGTGCGGGGCACCCGTGAGCACCCGCGGGTGGAGGTGCGCGACGGCACCCCCCAACCGCCGGTGGTCCCGGAGCCGCAGCCGGTGCGCGACGACGACCTGCTGATGACGTTCGGCCGCGGCCTCAGCATCGTCGCCCGGGCGTCCGACGCCTGGGGGATCCACCTCGAGGAGCAGGGCAAGACCGTGTGGTTCGCCCCCGCGGCCGCGTTCGCGGAGGAGATGAGCGTCGCCGCCCAGGTGACCGGCGAGGCGCCCCCCGAGCCGGAGGAGGAGAGCGACGCCGACGTGCGCACCTTCTCGGTCCTCGGCGTCCCGGTGCGGCTGTACGTCGAGGCGGCCCGGCACTTCGCCGAGCTGCGCCGCGAGATCCGGTTGCTCGCGCTCGCCCACCAGGACGACTACCCACTGGCCAAGAACCTCTCCGACGTGTTCGCCACCTTCGACCGGCCGCGCAAGTCGGACCCGGCGCGCCGGCAGGTCGAGGCCGCCCTCGACTCCGGCCGCAAGACCGTCGACCTTCAGGTGCAGGTGCCCACCGCGATCCTCGAGCGGGTCGGCGTGTTCCGGCAGATGCTTGACCTCGCCGACGACTTCTGCCGCTCCGAGCGGCTGCTCGCCCTCGCGCGCACCCAGGAGCAGCGCCGGTTCCAGGACTGGTTCCTCGGCGAGGTGGTCAGCCAGGCCGAGGGCCGCGAGCCCCGCCCCTGGCAGCAGAACCACTCGGACGTGCGCGAGACCAGCGCCTCGTGACGCCGCCGTGGCGGCTGCTGGCGGCGGTCGCCGCCGGCGGGGCGGCCGGAGCGCTGCTGCGGTACCTCCTCGGCGAGCAGGCCCCCGACGACGGCGGCTTCCCCTGGACGACGTTCGGCATCAACGTGAGCGGCGCGTTCCTGCTCGCGCTGCTGCCCGCGGTGTCCGCGGTGCGCCGCCGGCAGGTGCTGGCGGTGGCGCTCGGACCGGGCGTGCTGGGCGGCTTCACCACGCTGTCGACGTACGCCGAGCAGGGTCGGGCGCTGCTCGCCGACGGGGACGTCCCGCTCGCGCTCGGCTACCTCGGCGGGACGCTGGCCGCCTGCCTGGTCGCGGTCGCGGTCGCCGACCACTGGAGCACGGTCGCCGCGCGCAGGGAGTTCCACGACGAGGGCGGTGACGAGTGACCGCGCTGCTGGTGGCGCTCGGCGCCGCGGTCGGAGCGCCGCTGCGGTTCGCGATCGCCGGCCGTCTCGACGACGGGGTGCCGTGGGGGACGCTGGTCGTCAACGTGACCGGGTCGGCGCTGCTCGGCGCGTTCTCCGCGCTGTCGCTCTCCGAGTCGGCGTGGGCACTGCTCGGCCTCGGCCTGTGCGGCGGGTTCACGACGTACTCGGCGTTCGCGGTGCAGACCCACGACCTCGGGCCGCGACGCGGCGCCGGCTACGCGACGGTCACCATCGCTCTGTCGCTGGCGGCCTGCGCGCTGGGGTACGCCGTCGCTCAGGCGTAGCCGAGCTCGTGCAGCCGCTCGTCGTCGATGCCGAAGTGGTGGGCGACCTCGTGGACCACGGTGATCCGGACCTCCTCGACCAGCTCCTCCTCGGTCTCGCACATGTCGAGCAGGTTGTTGCGGTAGATGAAGATCCGGTCGGGCAGCCGCGGTGGCATGTCGCCGTACCGCTCGGTCAGCGCCCAGCCCTCGTAGAGCCCGAGCAGGTCGGGGTCCTCGGGTGGCGCGTCGGCCTCGACCAGCACGACCACGTTGCGCACCAGCGAGGCCAGCTCGTCGGGGATCCCGTCGAGCGCCTCCTCGACCAGGGCGTCGAAGCGCTCCGGGCTCATCTCGACCGGCACCGCAACACACCTCCTCGACGCCATCCTGCCGACCCTCGGGCGACCATCCTGACCGAAAAGCACAAACGCCCCAGGTGCGTGACCTGGAGCGAGCGTGGCGACCCCGACGGGACTCGAACCCGCGGCCTCCGCCGTGACAGGGCGGCGCGCTAACCAACTGCGCTACGGGGCCATGGTGCGTTCCGGCTGCGTGAGCCGAGCGGTGGAACTCTAACCCATCGGTCTCCCGCGCTCCCAATCGCCGCGAACGGCCCTCGCGGCTGTGCCGGAGCGGCTGGTCCAGTCCTCCCGGAACACGGCTCTCCGGCGTTCGTCGGGCCCGGGGAGGAGCCACCCCTCCGGTGTCGGCGACAAGGACTCGCCAGGTCTCGGATTCGCATGCTCGGGCTCGTCGGATCGGCCCGGGCCTCGAGGTCACGCCGACGATGGCGACATACATGCTCGACCGGAGCAGTCGGCCGATGGTCGGCGAGACCGAGCTCACCAGGCTGCCGACGATCGTCCTCGGCCGAGCACCGGCCCGATCGTCACTCTCGCGCACCTGCTTCGGGTCGACGAGCTGCAGGTCTCCTGGTACCCCCAACCGGATTCGAACCGGCGCTACCGCCGTGAAAGGGCGGGGTCCTAGGCCGCTAGACGATGGGGGCCGAACTGCGCGTCACAGCATAGGCGGTGCCGCTCCTCGGCCGTGATTCGGAAGGCCGCGGGTGCTCGGGTAAGGTTCTGCCTCGCTCGGGCAGGTAGCTCAGTTGGTACGAGCGTCCGCCTGAAAAGTGGAAGGTCGGCGGTTCGACCCCGCCCCTGCCCACGAGCACCGGAGGCCGCAGCGGATCCCGCTGCGGCCTTCGCTCGTCTCCGGGCCGCGAAGGGCCTGCCTACGCTCGACCGGTGGCAGCGGAGCGGGCCGAGGAGCGGCGGCTGGTGACCCTCGGGCACGGCACCCAGGACCGGGCCGGGCTCGCCGCGCTGCTCACCGGTGCCGGCGTGCGGCTCGTGGTCGACGTCCGTCGGTTCCCCGGCAGCCGACGCAACCGGGACGTGCACACCGACGCGCTGGCGGAGTGGCTGCCCGAGGCCGGGATCGGCTACCGGTGGGACCCGCGGCTCGGTGGCCGGCGCAGCGTCCCGGAGGGGCAGGACCCGGAGGTCGACGGCTGGTGGCGGGTCGACGCGTTCCGCGCGTACGCCGCTCACATGCGCACCGACGAGTTCCGCGAGGGGATGCGCGACCTGCTCGGCGACCTCGGCACCGGCGGCCCGACCGCGGTGATGTGCAGCGAGAGCCTCTGGTGGCGCTGCCACCGCCGGCTCGTCAGCGACGCCGCCCTGCTGCTCCACGGCGTTCCCGTCGAGCACCTCGCACACGACGGACGACTGACCCCGCACCGGCCGTCGGAGGGCGCTCGAGTGGTCGACGGCGAGCTCCGTTACGACCGGGACCCGGCGTAGCGCCGTCAGTCCGCCGTAAGTTTCGCGTCAGTCCGCCTGGGCAGCGTCTCCGTCACCGCACCGACGAGAGACGAGGAGCCGCCATGGCCCAGGAGATCGTGACCAACATCGAACGGATGTACCGGGCCGGGAAGCAGGAGATCCCGGCCGAGGAAGCGGCCGTGCACCGGGTCGCGATGTCGCTGCACGACGCGATCGACGCCCTCAACGTGCAGTCGGCGCGCATGGGCGACCCGCAGATCATGCGGGACATGCTGACGGTCGGCGGCGACGTCTACGACGTGCTGCAGCGTGCCGTCACCACGCTCGCCAACTGCTCCTCCGCGGTGATCAAGACCGCCGACCACTTCGTCCAGACCGACGACAAGGCGGCCCAGGACTACGCCGCCCTGGACGCCGAGCTCAAGTACGCCACCCCGACCCGGTACTCGGAGCCGCCCGCGCTGCCGGAGCCGGAGGCCCCGGGGGCGACGACCACCAGCACCACCGAGGACAAGTACGGACGGCCGGTGGAGACCGAGACGCACGTCGAGAGCACGCCCGAGCCCGGCCAGCGGCCGGCCGACGAGCGCACCCGCACCGACCGCGAGGACCGCGAGCAGTCCGAGCTGCCGGTCGAGACGCAGGACTGGTGAGCCATGAGCGCTGGGTTCGACCGACTGCGGTTCTACGACCTTCTCGACGAGATCGAGACCTATCTCGGCTACCTGCGGGGCAACGAGAACGCCTGGGAGTACCTCGAGCAGGTGTACGAGGCCAACCTGCACTCCGGGCGGAAGTTCACCAACGAGGGCATCTACCTCGAGGACGACTACCGCTTCCCGTGCCCGGACGGGCGGTTCCGGCTGCAGTTCAAGCCGCTGATCGGCGCCATCGGCTTCGTCACCGAGGGCCACTACCCCGGTGAGTACATGGACTACGTGAAGGAGGTTCAGCGCCAGACGGACGCCGCGTGGCACACCGGCGCCACCTGGGCGGCCGGGATCTCCGGGTACGCGCGCAGCATCTGCGAGCAGTTCGTCGCCCCCAGCGTCTCCGAGCTCACGGGCGGCATGATCATCCTGCAGCGCGACGTCGTGACGCCGCTGACGGCGTCGGTGTACGACGACTGGGCGAGCCTGGGCAACCTCACCTCCACCTGGCACGGGGAGGCGTCCGCGTCGTTCAGCGAGTTCTACCAGAACTTCAACGAGGCGTTGACGCTCTTCGCCGTCTTCAGCGGACTGGTCACCTCCGGCGTCGGCTTCACCACCGCCATCGTCAACGGCACCCAGGCCGGGGCGATGCAGTTCGTCCAGGAGCTGCGCGACAACCTGGTGACCCAGCTGGACATGTGGGTCCAGGACGGCAGGCCGCCCCGGGACCCGGCACCGACGCCGGCGTGGATCGGCGACGTCATGACGTTCGCGGAGCACCTCTACGGGGTCATCGAGGGCTTCATCCCGCCGCTGGACAAGGCGGTGGCGATGGCCAAGGAGGTGGTCGACACGGTGAAGAACGTCGTCGACGACGTGCAGGGACGGGTCGAGAGTCTCGAGAATCTGACCGGGAAGGACATCCTGCCGGACTCCGGGAAGCGGGTCTCCGTGCGCACCGCGGCGGAGGTGTACGAGCACCTCACCCGGACCCTGAAGGAGGACTACCTGGACAAGTTCCACCAGTCGCTCGACGGGGTCCACAACGGCGGCCTGCGCAAGGGCGGGGACATCGAGGCGGAGGCGTTCAGCGGCAGAGGTGTGGTCGAGCTGATGGACGACCTGCAGAAGCGCCGCAACTGGGAGCTGCCGTCGGTGCCCGACGAGAACCTCGCGAGCGACGAGGACACCTACGCCTGAAGCGCTGCCAGGTCCGCCCGGATGTCAGCGGCCAGCGGGTCGCCGAGCTCGGCCGCGAGCCGGGCGGCCCGCTGCCACGACTCCCGCGCTCCGTGGACGTCGCCCGTCTCCAGCTGGCTGCGGCCCAGGTGGTGGAGCGTCGGCACCTCGAACGGGTGACCGGCGGCCCGGTACCGGTCGAGCGCACGCCGGTACTCCCGGATCGCCCGGTCGTGACGGCCGCGCCCGGCATGGGCCTGGCCGATCTCGTCGAGCATGTCGGCCTCCCGGATCTCGTCCCCCTCGACGAGCTCGAGGGCGTCCGTGGCGACGTCCTCGGCCTCGTCGTGCCGGCCCGCGGCGTTGCAGGCGGCGGCGAGGTTGTTGAGGACCAGCGCCTGGGCGCCGGCGTCGTCCAGGGCCTCGCACACCTCGACCGCCCGCCGGCAGTACTCGATCGCGAGGTCGACCTGCTCGGCGACCTCGTAGGTGCCGCCGATGTTGGTGAGCATCCCGGCCTGGCCGCGGAGGTCGCCGAGCTCCTCCCAGATCGCCAGGGCCTGCTTGCTGACCTCGATCGCCTCGTCCCACCGCAGGTCGAAGTGGTGGACGTCGCCGATCGTGCCGAGCATGAGCGCCTCGCCGCACCGGTCGCCCGAGCGGCGGGCGCACGCCAGGGCCAGCTCCAGGTGCCGCATGGACTGGGCCCAGGGTGCCCTGGCCAGTGCGTGCGCGGAGAGCGCGGTGGACACCTGCCAGGCGGTCGTGTCCTGACCGGCGTCGGCGGCCTGGTCCACGACGGCCAGCAGGTTGACGCGCTCCTGGTCGAGCCAGTCGAGCGCGGCGTTCGAGTCCGCGAACGTGAGCGGGACGACGCCCGGCACCTCCTCGGCGGTCAGCACCGTACGGGTGCCGGCGCGCTCGCGAGCGGCGAGCGCGGTGTGGTGGTACCAGCCGAGCACCCGGCGCCGCGCCTCGGCGTCGGGTTCGGCGAGCTCGCCGGCGTACACGCGCACCAGGTCGTGCATCTCGAACCGGCCCGGCGCCTTCTCGAGCAGCAGGTGGGAGGCCACCAGCCGGTCGAGCAGCCTCCGGGCCCGCGGCACGGAGCGGTCCGCGAGGGCCGCCGCCGCGGGCGCCGTGATGTCCGGGCCGGGAGCCAGCGGGAGCAGACGGAAGAACCGCGCCTCCTCGTCCTCGAGCGTCTGGTACGACCACGACAGCACCGCCCGCATGTCGCTGGTGAGGTCGTCACCCGAGGAGAGCGCGTCCAGGCGGTCCTGCTCGTCCCGCAGCTCGGCGAGGACCTCGTCGACACCGCCCCCCGGGGCCCGGGCGAGCCGCTCCCCCGCCACCGCCAGCGCCAGCGGGACCCGCGCACAGGTCCGCCACCTCGCGCACCGACGCGTCGGCCGCCTGGCGCAGCATCCGCACCGCCTCCTCCTCGGAGAGCTCGGGGACCGTGATCCGGTGCGCCCCCTCCCGCGAGACCAGCCCGCGCAGCTGGTTGCGGCTGGTCACGACGACGAACGCGGCGGAGCCGGGCAGCAGCGGGCGCACCTGCTCGACGTCCCGGGCGTTGTCGAGCACCAGCAGCAGGCGTCGGTCGGCGAGCACGGTGCGCAGCTGGGCGAACCGCGTCTCCGGGTCGGTCGGGACCTGCTCGCCGGCCGCCCCCAGGGCGTTGAGCAGCGACCCGGCCGCGGCGAACGGGTCGACCGGCTCGCCGGGCCCGAAGCCGCGCAGGTTCACGTAGAGCTGGCCGTCGGGGAAGGACTGCGCGCGCCGGTGGCCCCACCGCACCGCGAGGGCGGTCTTGCCCATGCCGCCCGCCCCGTCGAGCACCACCGTCTTCGCCCGGCGCTCGGGGTCCGCCTCCCAGGCACCGGCGAAGTCGTCGAGGACACGGAGCTGCTCCTCGCGACCGACGAACGAGGCGACGTCGGTGGGCAGCTGCCGCGGGACCCTGGGAGCCGGGACCTCGGGAGCCGGCACCGGGCCCGGTTCCGGCTCCGAGGTGGCGGACGGCCCCTCCCCCGCCAGCACCGCGGCGTGAGCCGCGGTCAGCTCGGGGCCGGGGTCGAGGCCGAGCTCCTCGAGCAGCAGCTCGCGCACCTCCTGGTAGGCGTCCAGCGCGTCGGCCTGTCTCCCGGTGGCGGCGAGCGCCCGCATCAGCCGGCTCCACAGGGACTCGCGCAGCGGGTGGCGGGAGACCAGCCCCCGCAGCTCGGCGACCAGGTTGTCGAGCTCGCCGCGAGCGAGCCGCAGGTCGACGAGCCGCTCGGTCGCTGCGAACCACTCCTCGGTGAGCGGCTGGAGGTGCTCCGCGCGCAGCTGCTCGGAGTCCACGCCGTCCAGGGGCTCGCCCCGCCACATCGCCCGCGCCTCCCGGAGCAGGCGCTGCTCGTGCCCGGTGTCGTCGGCGCGGCGGGCGTCCGCCACGAGCGCGCGGAACCGGCGTACGTCGACCGCCTCGTCCGGGACGGCGAGCGCGTAGCCGCCGCCCGTGCTCACCACCCGCTCGCTGCCGACGAGCTTGCGGAGCCGGGTGACCGTGGTGTGCAGCGCCGCCCGCACGCGGTCGGGTTGCTCCTCGCCCCAGAGGTAGTCGGCCAGGGCCTCGCTGCTCACGACCCCACCCCGGGCCAGCGCCATCGCGGCGAGCGCGACCCGCTGCCGGGCGCCGGGCAGCGGCACGGCCTCTCCGTCGACGAGGAGCGACACCGGCCCGAGCAGGCGGACCTCGATCCCGAGAGGCATGCCGCCATTCTTGCCGCGCACTCGCCGCGGCGCACTCGCGTAAGTGCGGTGAAAGCGGCGCGTCAGCCCCGCCAGGCAGGGTCGGCAGCGCGGTCGGGAACCGCCCTCGGGCCTCGCCCGTCGTAACGGACCTGGAAGGAGACTCCCATGAACGCACTCTGCGAGCGACGCCCCACCACGGGCTCCGTCGTCACCACGCCCGACGGGACGCTCACCGCGCTCGTCGACGAGGGCTCCGTCACCGTGCACCTGGTGCCGGGCCGCTTCGGGTCCTCGACCCCGAGCCGCCTGGCGGCGACCCTGGCGTCGCTCGGCGAGCAGCTGTGCCGGGGCCGCGCCGACGCCGACGGCGTCCGGGCGGGACGCTCCGCCGACGGCTCGGTGCGGGTGCTCGCCGCCGCCGGGTCCTGGTCCGCCGAGCTGGAGCCCGCGGCGTACACCCGTGGCGAGGCGGCGTTCTGCGCCGCCGCGAGCGAGGCGCTGACCGCCGTGCTGGCGCGGCTGGGCGGTCGGGCGTGACCGACGCCATGGCGACAGGAGCCCGCCGGATCACGTAGACACGAGGGCGTGACGTCCTCGAGCCCGCCCGACCGTCTGCCCCACCGTCTCCCGGAGCGTGCCCGCGAGCTCTGGACGCTGCTGGAGCCGATCCACGCGGTGACCTACTTCGCCCCGGAGCCGCTGACGGCGCTGAAGGAGGCCGGCTGCCGCGGCTACTGGATGGGCTACTTCGCCCAGCGGGCGGCGCCGCTCGGACCGGCCGGGCCGGAGGTCGTGCAGGCGCTGTTCTACAACTTCGGCTACCAGCGGGTGTCCCGGGCGCTGCCCGACGCGTGGGAGCTCTGCCCGCCCGCCGCGGCACTCGACGCGCGGCTCCAGGGATCGGTGGCCGCGCTGCAGCGGTGCTGGGCCGAGCGGGTGAGCGCCTCGGACGTCGCGCGCGCCGCCGAGCTCGCGAGCCGGGTCGCGCTGGCCCAGCCGGTCGAGGGCCGGCCGCTGTACGCCGCCAACCGCGCGCTGCCCGAGCCCACCGACCCGGTCGCGCGCCTGTGGCACGCCGCCACGCTGGTGCGCGAGCACCGGGGCGACGGCCATGTCGCCGCGCTGATGGCGGCAGGGATCGGGGGCCGCGAGTCGCACGTCTGGCACGCGCTCAGCGTGGGGCTCCCCGTCGACACGTACGTCGTGGCCCGCGACTTCACCGACCAGGAGTGGGCCGAGCACCTCGACGCGCTGGCCGCGCGCGGCCTCGCCGCCGACGGTGCGCTCACCGACGAGGGGCGCCGGCGCAAGCAGGAGGTCGAGGACCGCACCGACGCGCTGGCCGCCCCCGGGCTCGCGGCGCTCACCGACGCCGAGCTCGACCAGCTGGCCGGGCTGCTGCGTCCGCTCGCGCGAGCGGTGGTGCAGGGCGGCGACCTGCCGCTGGACTCCCCGATGGGGCTGAACCTGCGCGACCTGGCGGACTGAGGCCTCGCGTCAGGCGGAGCGGTCCTGCGGCACCGCGAGCGGGCGGACTCCGGTCAGCCCCCGGCGGTAGCGCACATGGTCGGCGTACTGGTCGAGCACGGAGTAGAGCACCCGCCGCGCCGGCCACGGGATCGGGTCGAGGCCCATCCGCCAGGAGTCGCCGAAGGAGATCCAGACCGGCACCCAGTCGGCGGCGTCGTCCCACTCCCCGCGCCGCGACTCGAGCATCCGCCGGCGGATCTGGAACGACTGGCGCGGCCCGTCCACGCAGATCGGCGCGGAGGCCACCGGCCACAGCCGCAGGTCCAGCGCCATCAGGTGCAGCTCCAGCGCGGCCAGCACCACCGGGTCGACCAGGACGGTCGCCACGGTCTCGTGCGGCTCGCGGAGCATGGCCGACACGGTCGCTCCGAGGGAGCCGTCCGGTCAAGGGCGTGGCGGCTCCTGGATACTGCAGGGCGTGCTGCCGCGCTTCGAGATCGTCCACCGGACGCGGCCGGTCGCCCTGGTCCGGCCCGGTGGCGTCCTCGGCTCCGCGGCGGCGCCGTACGTCGCCTGCTCCGCCGAGCTGACCGGTTCCGGACCGGCCGCGGTGACCCTCGCCGGCGGCGACCTCGCGCTCACCGCCGAGCTCGACGACGGCCTCTCGCTGCGGGTCACCACCGGCGCGACCACCACGACCCACCGCAGCCGTCGGTCGAGCCGGCCGCAGGAGGAGGTCACCGGCCTCGGGCTCAGCCTCACCGCCACCCACGTCGTCGGCTACACCCGCGAGGGCGACCGGTGGCGGGTGCGCGGCCGGTTCGACCTGCACGAGCGCTTCGACCCGCACGACGAGGCCTGGCTGCGGGCGGGCCTCACCGCCTCGTCCTCCGGGACCGCGGCCGAGCCCACCGCCGGCCCGTTCGGCCAGCTCGGGCTCCGCGACCTGCGGCTGGTCAGCCACGCCGACGGCACGCCGTACCGTGACGGCGACCGGTACCTCCTCTCCGCGACCAGCGCCGGGCCCGGCGTGTTCCCGACCGGGCACGCCTCGGTGTGGGCCTTCGACGCCGGCGACCACACGCTCGAGCACCGGGCCGACCTGTTCTTCCGCCGCCCCGACCGGCCCGGGGTGTACGGCGACCACGCCTGCCACGTCGTCCGCGACGGCGACCGGTGGCTGGTCGCGGCCAGCACCTGGGGCGACTTCGACCAGAGCCGGCAGCACCACTCCGTGGGCGCCACCCTCGCCGAGACCGACACCGACATCACCCGGGGCACCCACGTCCTCGACACGCAGCCGCTGCGGCTGCCGACCGACGGGCTGTCGTCGGTCGGGGTGTGGGACCCGCACCTGGTCCGCACCGACGACGGCTGGCTGGTGGGCTACGTGAGCGCGCGCCGCTACTTCCGGTTCCACCCCGTCGTCGCCGAGGGGCCGGACCTCGGCTCGCTGCGGGTCCGCGGCGCGGCCAGCCGCCGCCGCGCCACCGAGGGCACCACCCTGGCCCGGATCGAGGGCAGCTGGCGGCTGCTCGCCAGCGACGGGCGGGACGGGCGGCGCGGGCAGAACACCCGGTTCCCGGTCTTCGACCTCGACTGCCGCGAGATCGGCGAGCTGGACGCGCCGTACCCCACCAACATCCCGTGGCCCACCCTGCTCGAGCACGACGGCCGCTGGTTGATGATCTGCTTCAACGGCAACCGGTACGGCGGCCGGCTCGTCGGCTACGGCAGCCACGGCGACGTCGTGGTGCTGGGCGGCGTCGACGGCCGGGCCTGACGCGGGCGGGCCGGCACCCCTCAGCCGACCACCATCACCTGCGCGGCGACCTGCTTGACCATCGCGTCCGCCCAGCGCATCTGCCGCAGCGTCTGCGGGTGGCAGCGCTGGGTCAGCTCGAGCAGGGCGGTGTCGCGCAGCGACTGGGCGGTGTTGCCGAGGACGTCCCAGTCCAGCGAGGCCCCGGCGGCCTGGCGGTGGACGTCGCGCAGGTCCCGCAGCAGCAGCACGCCGGTCTCGTGGCGGCGGCCGAGCAGGTCGCTGCCCTTCTCCAGCAGCGCCGCCACCGGACTGCTGGGGCCGTCCACCTCGGGGTCGAGGTCGAGGCCGTGGTCGCGCCCGATCTCGGCGAGCTCACGCACGTGGATGCGCGACCAGCCGGCGAGGTCGCGGGCCACGTGGTGCACCTCGTGCTCGGCGTGGTGCCGCTCCGAGAGCCGGAGCAGGTCCCGGGCCAGCTCGGTCTCCGCGCCGTGCAGCTCCTCGATCGCCAGCGGCACCCGGCTCATGACCGCACCTCCTCCCCGCTCAGCGACGAGGCGTCCCCCACCGTCGCGGGGACGTCCGCGCCGGCCACCGGACGGGACGCCGTCGTGGTCGGCGCCGCGGACGGCGTGCCGTCCGAGGCGATCCGCTCCGCCCGGGCGGCGGCGGTCTTGAAGATCGGCTGCTTCGAGGCGGGGTCCCAGTCGGTGAGGGTGAGCTCGTTCGCGGCCCGCGGCGCGCCGGGTGGCCCGGCGGCCCCGTCGGCCTGGTCCCAGTAGCCGTAGTGGAACGGCAGGAAGAGGACGCCCCGCCGGATCCCGCTGACCCGCAGCCGGGCCTCCACCTCGCCGCGCGGGGTGCTCACCCGGAGCAGGTCGCCCTCGGCCCAGCCGTGCGCCGCGGCGTCCTCCGCCGACGCCTCGACCCACACCTCCGGCGCGGCGGCCTGCAGCTGCGGGGCCCGGCCGGTCTTGGTGCGGGTGTGGAAGTGGTAGAGCGTGCGCCCGGTGGTGAGCACGAACGGGTAGTCGTCGGAGGGCTGCTCGTGCGGCGGCAGGTACTCGGCGGCCTTGATGATCGCCTTCCCGTCGGGGTTGAGCGCCTTGTACTCGGTCGGCGACACCGGCGCCCCGGTGACCAGGTCCTTGCCGTAGGTCTCGCAGTAGTCCGGCGCGCTCCAGAACGCGCCGTCGACGTAGATCCGCTCGGTGCCGTCGGGGTGCTCGTCGGTGCACGGCCACTGGATGCCGCTGCCGCCGCGGAGCCTGTCGTAGGTGATGCCGGTGTAGTCGCAGGGCCGGCCCCGCGAGCACTCCTTCCAGCCCTCGAACGCGCCCTCGGGGTCCGACCACTTCACCAGCGGCTCCCCGTCCTTGTCCTGCAGCCCGAGCCGGTGCGCGTAGTCGACGAGGATGTCGAGGTCGGGTCGGGCCTGGCCGGGAGGGTCGACCGCCTTCTCCGACAGGTGGACGGTGCGGTCGACGTTGGTGAACGTGCCGGTCTTCTCGCCCCAGGTCGCCGCCGGCAGCACCACGTCCGCGAGCGCGGCGGTCTCGGTGAGGAAGATGTCCTGCACGACGAGGAACAGCCGCTCCTGCTCGAGGATGCCGCGGACCCGGCGCAGCTCCGGCAGCGACACCGCGGGGTTCGTGCCGGTGACGTAGAGCATCCGGATCGACCCGTCCTCGGCGTACCGCATCATCTGCATCAGGTGCGTCGGCGCCGAGTAGTGCGGGATCCGCATCGGGTCGATGTTCCAGACCCGGGCCAGGTCCTCGACGTGCGCGTCGTTGGCCCAGTTGCGGAACGCCGGCAGGTCGCCGTCGGCGCCGGCCTCGCGGGTGTTCTCCGCCGTGGGCTGGCCGTTCATCTGCAGCACGCCGCAGCCGGGCCTCCCCAGCATCCCGCGGACGATGTGCACGTTGTTCACGCTCACCGCGGCCGCCGTGGCCTGGTGGGACTGGTAGAAGCCCTGGAGCACGGTCGACAGCAGCCGGTCGGTGGTCGCGAGCAGCTCGGCCGCCCGCCGTACGTCGTCCGCCGGGACGTCGCACACCTCCGCGGCCCGCTCCGGCGGGTAGTCCTTCATCTGCTTCTCGAGCTCGGCGTACCCGACCGCGTGCGCCTCGACGTACTCGTGGTCGACCCAGTCGTGGACGATGATCTCGTGCAGCAGCGCGTTCATCAGCGCCACGTTGGTGCCGGGCCGGGGCGCGAGGTGGACGGTGGCCGCCTCCGCGACCGGGGTGAGCCGCGGGTCGACGCAGACGATCGCCGGCGGGTTCGGCCCGGCGAGCCGGTCGAGCATCCGCGACCACAGCACGGTCTGGGTCTCGGCGACGTTGTGACCGTAGAGCGCGATCACGTCGGCGTGGTCGACGTCGGTGTAGGACCCCGGCTGCCCGTCGGAGCCGAAGGACTCCTTGAGCGCCTCGGCCGCGGTCGCGGTGCACAGCCGGGTGTTGCCGTCGACGTGGTTGGTGCCGATGCCGCCGTGCGCGACCAGGCCGAGCGTGTAGTACTCCTCCAGGAACAGCTGCCCGGTCGTGTAGAAGCCGATCGAGGAGGGCCCGAGCTCGTCGAGCAGCTCCCGGGTGCGCCCGGCGACCAGGTCCATCGCGGTGTCCCAGTCGGTCTCCTCGAGCACCCCGTCGCGCCGTACCAGCGGCGTGGTCAGCCGGTCGGCCGAGCCGTTGGCCTGCCAGCCGAAGAGGTCCTTGGGGCCGAGCCGGCCGTGGTTGACCCGGTCGACGGCCCGGCCGCGGACGCCGACGATGCGGTCGTCCTTGACCGCGATGTCCATGGCGTCGCCGTTCGAGTGCAGGATCGACGCCGACTGCACCCACCGCTCGACGTCGTCGGGATCGACCCCGTCGGCGAGGTGGGTGTCCACGCGGGTGGGCCAGGTCTCCCCCGCCGCGTACGGCGTCCGGGTGCCCCAGGGCTCGGCGATCCGATCTGTTTGCGCCATGGCAACCGAGGTACCCCGGAGCCGTGATGCCGAACTGGGCGGAGGCCGGTCTCTGGGGGCTCGTCGCGGGCAGCGCGCTGGTCGTCGGCGCCGCGGTCGCCTGGCGGTTCGCGGTGCCCCAGCGGGTGGTGGCCGCGGTGATGGCGTTCGGCGCGGGGGTGCTGGTCTCGGCCCTCGCCTTCGACCTGGTCGACGAGGCCGAGCGGACCGGCGGCCTCGGCCCCACGCTCGCGGGCTTCGTGGGCGGCGCGGTCGCCTACGTCGGCTGCAACCTGCTGCTCGCCCGGCGCGGTGCGCGGCACCGCAAGCGGTCCACCGGGAGGATGCCGACCGAGACGGAGTCGCCCGGCAGCGGCGCGGCGATCGCGGTCGGAGCGCTCCTCGACGGCGTACCGGAGTCCGTGGTGCTCGGGATGTCCGTGCTGCACGGGGGCGGGGTCGGTGTGTCGGTGCTCGTCGCGATCGCGATCTCCAACCTGCCCGAGGGGCTCTCCAGCGCGGCCGGGATGAAGGGGGCCGGGCGCTCGGCCCGCTACGTCTTCGGCGTGTGGTCGGTGATCGCGCTGGCCTGCGGGCTGGCCGGGCTGGTGGGCGCCGCGGTGCTCGACGACGCGTCCGCCCGGACCGTCGCGGTGATCACCGCCGTGGCCGCCGGGGCGATCCTGGCGATGATCGCGGACACGATGATCCCGGAGGCGTTCGAGGAGGCGCAGCTGTACTCGGGCCTGATCGCCTCACTCGGCTTCGCGACGGCGTTCGCGATCGGTCACCTGTAGCCGGCGCCGCGCGAGCAGCAGGGCGAGCAGCGCGAGCGCACCGCTCGCGGCCACCGCCATCGCCCAGTACGGCACGAATGGCTCCGCCGGCTGGTCCCGGTCGGTGGGTACGCCGTCCGGCGCGCCCCTCGGCCCCGGCGACGTGACCGCCGGCGCCGCCGCCGACGGCGCGGTGCCGGGACCGGTCACCCTCTCGACCCGCTGGACCGCGCGCTCCGACAGCGGCTTCGTGCCGCCGCACAGTCCGACGTACTCGCGGCCGTTCCCGGCCTGCTGGGTGAAGACCAGGTAGTCGGACCCGACGGTGAGGTCGGTCAGCCCGCAGGAGGCCTCGCTGGCCCCGCTCCACACGCGCGTCGAACCGCCGGGATGCCCCTTGAGCACCTCGTCCACCCGGAAGTCGTAGGCGATCCCGCCGCCCCGCTCGCGGTGGACGAGCTCGCCGGCGAACACCGACGTCGCGCCCTCGGCGTGCACCTCCGGCGCCAGCCGGGCGCACGAGCACGCGACCGCGGTCCCCGAGGGCCCGGCGACGACGAGACCGACGGCGAGGAGGAGTCCGGCGAGAAGAGCACGCATGCCCCCTCGGACGGGCCGCCCGGCGCGCGGGTTCCCCGGGGCGGCAGGTCGGTCAGCCGCGCGACGCCGGCGGTGCGGGGCTGACCCGGGGCAGCAGCCCCTCGACCGCCCGGGCGACCCGGTCGCCCGCGGTCTCGTCGGGCGCGGCCGACCGCAGCGGCAGCGCCCGCGCCTCCCGGACCGCGGCCCGGAGCCGCTCGGGGTCGAGCCGCTGGCGCGGCAGCCGCACGCCGACGCCGGCCTCGGCGACCCGGCGGGCGACCTCCGGCTGGTCCCGGCCGAACGGGACCGCGACCACGGGCACGCCTCGCGCCACGGCCTTGGCGGTGATGCCCATCCCGCCCGGGCAGACGACCGCGGCCGCCCGCTCGAGCACCTGGCCGTGCGGGACGAAGCGCTCCACGCGCACGTTGTCGGCGGCCGGCAGCTCGGTGTCGTCGTAGGCGTCGGCGAGCGTCACGACCACGCGCACGGCCTCGCCGCGCAGCGCCCGGACCGTCACCTCCGCGAGCTCCTCGTCCGCCTGGTACTCCGTCGAGCAGGTGACCAGCACCCAGGGATCGCCGGGCTCGTCGAGCCAGTCGAGCCGCTCGGCGGGCGGGTCCCAGGTCTGGGCGCCCAGGAGGTGGACCTTCGCGGGCAGCCGGCGCCGGGGGTACTCGAGCGGCTCGCCGGCGAGCACCAGCACGGCGTCCGGCGCCAGGAGCTGGTCGTACGGCGAGGCGTGCGCCGGCAGCCCGGCGCTCGCGCGCAGCTCGTTGACCGGCGGCAGCATCGCCCGGCCGTACGTCTTCTCGACCAGCCTCCACAGCGCGGCGTCGCGGAGCCGGCCGAGCGGCCCGCGCAGCGGCCGGAGGCCCAGGCCGTACGGCGGGATGCCGGGCTCGGGCAGGGGGAGCAGCGACGGCAGGGTGACCGCCCAGGGCAGTCCGGAGGCCTCGGCGGCGACCGTGCCGCCGTACGCGAGCGTGTCGACGAGCACCACGTCCGGCCGCGACGTCTCCAGGTGGCCACGCAGGTCCTCGATCTCGAACGGACCGCGGGCCATCAGCTGACCGAGCCCGACGGCGAGCCGCTCGCGGTCGCTCCGGACCTCGTAGTCGGCGACGCGGACGTCGAGGATCCGCGGGTCGAGGGGGACGGCGTCCAGGCCGGCCGCGGTGAGCGGCTCGACGAGGTCGGGGTGGACGACCGCGCGGACCGCGTGGCCGCGGGCCTGCAGCGCGAGGAGCCCGGGAACCAGCGGGAACGTGTGCCCGGCGGCGGGCGAGGTGTAGGCGAGGATCGTGCTCATCGGCTGCGCTTCCTGGAGGTGGTGGGGGCGAGGGTGGCCCGGATCAGGCCGGCGACGACGGCGGTGGCCTCGTCGCGGGAGAGGGACTCGTTGCGGGTGAGGACCTGCCACAGCTCGGCGCCGCAGACGCCGACGAGCGCGGCGAGGGTGCGCCGGCGCACCGGCTCCTCCAGCCGGGCCAGCGGCTCGGCGAAGGCCGCGGCGACCCACTCGCGGTGCGAGCGGCGGCCGGCCTCGGCGCCGGCGGCCAGCGCCGGCGAGGTGTCCTGCTGGCGGGTGGAGCGGTCGATGACCGCGCCCCAGCGGGAGTAGACCCGGGCGAAGGTCTCGGCGACCCGGTCGGGGTCGGCGCTCTCCGGCGGGCCGCGGTCGGCGTCGATCTGCGGGCCGACCCACTCGTTGACCATGAGGGCCAGGCCGTCCTTGGTGCCGACCCGGCGGATCAGGGTCTGCAGGCCGACCCCGGCCCGCTCGGCGACCGCGGCCAGCGTGATCTGGTCGAACGGCGTCTCCACGAACAGCTCGAGCGCGGCGGACAGGATGCGCTCGGTGCGCTCCTGGGCGGCCGCGGCCCGGGCGCCCTGGCGGTACGGCCGGGTGCGCTGCTCGCTTTTCATGGGAATGATATTCCCATGAAAAGAGGAAGGTGTCGAGGCCGGTCCAGTCCGGCGGGCGATGCTCCGGTGCGGGTCCGCGCGCTCTATCCTCGGATGTGAGCCGCGCCACCCCTGCGGCTCACCGGCAGCGACCGCCCCACCGGGTGGTCATCACACCGAACGAACGGACGCCATCCATGTCTGGAAGTTTCCCTGTCGACGTCTTCGAGCTCGGCTCCGAGCACGAGCAGGTCGTGTTCTGCAACGACCCGGCCACCGGCCTGCGGGCCATCGTCGCGATCCACTCCACAGCCCTCGGCCCCGCCCTCGGCGGCACCCGCTTCTACCCGTACGCCTCGACCGACGAGGCGATCGCGGACGTGCTGGCCCTCTCCCGCGGGATGTCCTACAAGGCCGCGCTCGCCGGGCTCGACCTCGGTGGCGGCAAGGCCGTGATCATCGGCGACCCGCAGACGCTCAAGAGCGAGGCGCTGCTGCGCGCCTACGGCCGCTTCGTGCAGTCGCTCAACGGCCGCTACCGCACCGCCTGCGACGTCGGCACCTACTCCGAGGACATGGACGTCATCGCCCGCGAGTGCGACTACGTCACCGGCCGCACCACCGCCCACGGGGGTGCCGGCGACAGCTCGGTGCTGACGGCGTACGGCGTCTTCCAGGGCATGCGGGCCGCGGCCACCGTGGCCTGGGGCAGCGACTCCCTGGCCGGCCGGATCGTCGGCGTGTCCGGCGTCGGCAAGGTCGGCCGGCACCTCGTGCGGCACCTGGTCGAGGTGGACGCGAAGGTCGTGGTGACCGACGTGAACGCCGCCGCGGTCGAGACGATCCGCGACCAGTACCCGCAGGTCACCGCCGTGGAGTCGACCGACGCGCTGGTCGCGACCCACCTCGACGTCTACGCGCCGTGCGCGCTCGGGTTCGCGCTCACCGACGAGGTCGTGGAGACGCTGTCGGCCCGGATCGTCTGCGGCGCGGCCAACAACCAGCTCGCGCACCCCGGCATCGAGAAGGCGCTGGAGGAGCGCGGCATCCTCTACGCGCCGGACTACTGCGTGAACTCCGGTGGGCTGATCCAGGTCGCCGACGAGCTCGAGGGCTTCTCGTTCGAGCGCGCCCAGCAGCGCGCCAGCGGCATCTACGACACGACGCTCAAGGTCTTCGAGCGCGCCGCCGCCGACGGCGTGCCCCCCGCCATCGCCGCCGACCGTCTCGCCGAGGCGCGGATGCGCGACGTGGGTCGGCTGCGTGGGCTCTGGCTCGGCTGACGCGGCGCGCAGATTTCACCGGTCGACCGGGGAAACCTGCACTTGTCCGGTGTCACGGCGCCCGACATGTGCAGGATTCCCCGGTCGGCCGGGGATTCCTGAGGCGCGTGTGACGCCCGGGACGGAAGGACGAGTCAGTCTCGCTCAGGGGTGACGTAGTCCGACCACTCGTCCGGCACCTCGGCCGTGTCGGTGTCGTCGGTCTCGCCGTGCAGCTCACGGGCCAGTGCGTCCAGGTCCGTCTCGTGAGTGCGGTACTTCAGGTCGCGGGCGACCTTCGTCTGCTTGGCTTTCGCTCGGCCGCGGCCCATAGGGTCCAGCCCCCTCGCAACTTGGCCGGGGCTGCTGAGGCCCCGGACTGCTGAATCAGGTTCTCGTAAAGACAACGCTACCTGCTGGCTGGGTGTTCCCGCACACCCGATATCGAATGTCCGCGAAATCACCAACCGGGGTGGTTGCCCATGAGGGTGGCCCGACCCCCCTCTCCCGCCGCGTCGCCGCTGGTCGCGACGATCTCGCCGGCCGGCCAGGCGCGGATCCCCTCCTCGGCGAGCAGCGCCACGGCCGCGTCGACGGAGCCCGGGTCGAGGACGGCGACCATGCCGACGCCGCAGTTCAGCGTCGCCTCGAGGTCGGCCTGGCTCACCTCACCGACCCGGCGCACCAGGTCGAAGACCGGCTGCGGGGTCCACGTACCCCGGTCGATCCGGGCCTCGACCTCGACCGGCAGCACCCGCTCCAGGTTCGCGGCCAGCCCACCCCCGGTGACGTGCGACATCGCGTGGGTCCCGGTCTCCCGCGCCAGCCGCAGGCAGGGGCGGGCGTAGATCCGGGTGGGCTCCAGCAGCTCCTCGCCCAGCGTCCGGCCGAGCTCCGGCACCTCGCGGTCCAGCGCCCAGCCCGCCTTCTCCAGGAGCACGTGCCGGACCAGCGAGTAGCCGTTGGAGTGCAGCCCGCTGGACTCCAGCGCCAGTACGACGTCCCCCGGGCGCACCCGGGCGGGTCCGAGCAGGTCGTCGGCCTCCACCACGCCGGTGGTCGCACCGGCGACGTCGTACTCCTCGGGGCCGAGCAGGCCGGGGTGCTCGGCGGTCTCCCCGCCGATCAGCGCGCAGCCGGCCTGGACGCAGGCCTCGGCGATGCCCTTGACGATCGCCGCGATCCGCTCCGGCACGACGCGCCCGGTGGCGATGTAGTCGGTCATGAACAGCGGCTCGGCGCCGCAGACGACGAGGTCGTCGACGACCATGCCGACCAGGTCGAAGCCGATCGTGTCGTGGACGTCCATCGCCTGGGCGATGGCGACCTTGGTGCCGACGCCGTCGGTGGAGGTGGCCAGCAGCGGCCGCCGGTAGCGGGTGAGCACCGAGGCGTCGAAGAGGCCGGCGAAGCCGCCGAGCCCGCCGATCACCTCGGGCCGGCGGGCGGACTCGACCGACGCCTTCATCAGCTCGATCGCCCGGTCGGCGGCCTCGATGGAGACGCCGGCCTCGGCGTACGCGTCGGTCACCGGCAGGTCCTCACGGGTTGTTGAGCACGGGCAGCGCCCGGCCCGCCGTCGGCGAGCTCAGCGTCGCCTCGAGCAGGTGCTTGCCGAGCAGGCGCTCGTCGGGCAGCGGGATCGGGTACTCGCCGGTGAAGCAGGCCTGGCACAGGGAGCCGGCGGGCTGCCCGGTGGCCTCGATCATGCCCTCCAGCGAGATGTAGCCCAGGCTGTCGGCGCCGACGCTGGCGGCGATCTCGTCCACGTCGAGGCCGTTGGCGATCAGCTCGGCGCGGGTGGCGAAGTCGATGCCGTAGAAGCACGGCCACTTCACCGGCGGGCTGGAGATCCGCACGTGCACCTCGAGCGCGCCGGCCTCGCGCAGCATCCGCACCTGGGCGCGCTGGGTGTTGCCGCGCACGATCGAGTCGTCGACCACGACCACCCGCTTGCCGCGGATCATGTGCTCGAGCGCGTTGAGCTTGAGCCGGATGCCCAGCTGGCGCAGCGTCTGGCTGGGCTGGATGAAGGTGCGCCCGACGTACGCGTTCTTGACGAAACCCTGGCCGAACGGGATGCCGCTCTCCGCGGCGTACCCCGACGCCGCGGGCGTCCCGGACTCGGGCACCGGCATCACCAGGTCGGCCTCGACGGGGTACTCGCGTGCCAGCCGGCGTCCCATCTCGACCCGCGCCTCGTGCACGTTGCGGCCGCTGATCGTGGCGTCCGGCCGGGCGAGGTAGACGAACTCGAAGACGCAGCCCTTGCGGTCGGGCTCCGCGAACCGGTGCGAGCGCAGCCCCGCCTCGTCGATGACCACCATCTCGCCGGGCTCGACCTCGCGCACCACGGAGGCGCCGATCGTCGCGAGCGCCGCGTCCTCGCTGGCCACCACCCAGCCCCGCTCGAGGCGGCCGAGCACGAGCGGCCGGATGCCCTGCGGGTCGCGGGCGGCGTACAGGCTGCCCTCGTCCATCCAGACGAAGGAGAACGCGCCGCGCAGCAGCGGCAGCACCTCGAGCGCCCGCTGCTCCAGCGAGGTGTCGGGGTGGTGCGCCAGCAGCGCGGTGACCAGTCCGGTGTCGTTGGTGGACTCCAGGTCGCGGACGTGGATGTCGAGCTCGCCGGGGTCGGTGGGCAGGTCGTGCACGAGCTGGGCGAGCTCGTGGGTGTTGATCAGGTTGCCGTTGTGGCCGAGCGCGATCGAGCCGTCGGCGGTGGGGCGGAACGTCGGCTGGGCGTTGTGCCAGGTGCTCGCGCCGGTCGTGGAGTATCGCGAGTGGCCGATCGCCAGGTGGCCCTGCAGCGAGTCGAGCGTGCTCTCGTCGAAGACCTGCGAGACCAGGCCCATGTCCTTGTAGACGAGGATCTGCCGACCGTTGCTGACCGAGATGCCCGCGGACTCCTGCCCGCGGTGCTGGAGGGCGTAGAGCCCGAAGTAGGTCAGCTTCGCGACGTCCTCACCGGGCGCCCAGACGCCGAACACGCCGCAGGCGTCCTGGGGGCCGAGGTCGTGGGGGTCGAGTGCCGCCGTGAGCCGGCCGTCGCCCCGGGGCCGACGGCCGGGGCCTGACTGGTAAGGCACCCCCCCACTCTAGGAGATGGCCACCCTCGCCCGTGACTCCGCGCGCCGGGTGAGAACGGCGGACGCCACCTCGGCGGCCTGGGTGCGGATCTCCGGGATCGCGGTGGACTCGTAGAGCGTCCCGCGGCGCGGCGGGCCGACGGCGTACAGCCCCGGCACGATCCGGCCCTCCTCGTCGAGCAGCTCGCCCTCGGGCGTGCTGGCCACCCCGAGCAGCAGCGGGTCGGGGCTGACCAGGCCGCGCTCGCGCATCGCGAGCAGCAGCGGGTCGCCGCTGCGGGTGATGTCGGTGAGCGGTCCGGTGCAGTTGACGACCGCGTCCACCTCGACCGGGCCCGACCGCAGCAGGCCGACGACGCAGCGCTCGCCCCGGTCCCCGAGCGCGCCGAGCGCGTCGGCGCGGACGTCGAGGCGACCCTCGGCGACGTACCCCTCGAGCCGGTCGGCCACCTCGGGCGCCATCCGGTGCCGGCGCACCTCCCACTCCCGCGCGTGCTCGGCGAGGAACCGGCGGCGCTCGGCCAGCGGCAGCCGCAGCCAGATGTCCTGGGTCGGCGCGCGGAGGCCGTCGACGACCGCGCGCCAGTTCACGCCGTGGCGGCGGGCGGCGGCCACCTGCTCGCGGAACATCGCGACCAGCCCGTCGGCGGTGAGCGGCCCCTCGGGTACGTCGGGCACCCACGCCGTCGACTGCTGCTCGACGTGCCGGCGCGGGAGCAGGCCGTGCCGGCTGACCATGACCACCCGGCGGCCGGGCGCGCCGTCGCCGAGCAGCGTGAGCGCGGTGTCGACGGCGGTCAGCCCGGTGCCGACGAGGAGCACGGTCGCGTCGGGCGGGAGCAGCCGCAGCCGACCCAGGTCCCAGGGGTCGGGCAGGTGCCACGGCGCCTCGGGGAGCTCGTCGCCGTCGACCACGAGCGGGCGCGGCCGGAGGTTGCCGTAGGCCAGCACGACGGTGTCGGCGTGGGTCACGCAGTCGGCGGAGCGCACCTCGTAGCCCTCGCCGACCCGGGCCACGTCGTCGACCCGACCGGCGCGGATCGACAGCCGGTGGTCGGCGACCCCGGCGAGCCGGTCCTGCAGGTAGGCGGCGTAGTCCTGGCGCGGGAGGAACGCCTGCGCGTCCCGGCTGCGGCCGGTGCGCCGCGCCCACTCGATGAGGTCGGCGGGCTCGTCGGGGAACGCGCTCATGTGCCGCGCCCGCACGTTGAGCAGGTGGCGCGGGTCGTTGGTGCCGTAGGCGACGCCGCGGCCGACGATGCCGGTGGCCTCGTGGAGGGTGACCCGGAGGTCGGGGTCCGCGCTGCGGCTGAGGAGGTTGATCGCGGTGAGGACGCCGCTGGCGCCCCCTCCGACGATGGCGGTCGTGGTCGTCCGGCTCGGGGTCACCCGGGTAAGTCTAGTGACTCAAGTGTGTTTCTTGGAAAATCGGTACGGCGCGGCGCGGCTACCGGCCGGCCTCCTCGGCCTCGAGCACCTTGCCGAGCGCCGAGGTGATGGCGCGGACCTCGCGCTCGGTCAGGTGTCGCGTGAAGTGCTCCTCGATGGCCGCCAGGTAGACCGGTGCGGCGCTGCGCAGCCGGGAGCGACCGGCCGCGGTGATCGCCGCGAAGGACGAGCGCCTGTCCTCGGGGTTCGGCTGCCGCTCGACGAGGCCGGCCCGCTCCAGCTCGGTCACCACCCGACTCACCTGCTCCCGGCTCACCACCGCCCGGTGCCCGAGCTCGCTCATCCGCAGCCGACGGTCGGGGGCGGCGTTGAGCACGAGCAGCACGTCGTACCACGAGATCGGCAGGCCGACGTCGGCCAGCGCCCGGCTCAGCTTGGGCAGCACGGCCGCGTGCACGCGCAGCAGCGCGGCCCACGCCGAGACCGGCTCCGGATCGCTCATGCGGCGCATGCTACCAGAAACGTGTGTGCGCACACACCTTGACAGGGCCGGGGCGTGGCTGCACCGTTATGTGTGTACGTACGCACCTAACATTGACAGGAGCAGACATGACCACCACGACCACCTCCAGCGCCGTCCGGACCGTCGACGGCACCGTCCTCCCCGCCCCCGGCACCTGGGAGATCGACCCCGGCCACGCCGACGTCGCCTTCACCGGCCGGCACCTGATGGTGACGAAGGTCCGGGGGCACTTCACCGACGTCCGCGGCCGGATCACGGTCGCCGAGGACATGAACCGGTCCGCGGTCGACGTGACGATCGGCATGGCCAGCGTCGAGTCCGGCAACCCCGACCGGGACGAGCACCTCCGCTCCGAGGAGCTGTTCGACGTCGAGCGGTTCCCCGAGGCGACGTACCGCAGCGTCAGCGTCGACTGGCGCGGCGACGGCGGCACCGTCCTCGGCGACCTCACCATCCACGGCGTGACCCGCCGGGTCCCGCTCGAGGTGTCGTTCGAGGGCTACGCCCGGGACCCGTGGGGCGCGGACCGCGCGGTGTTCTCGGCGACCGCGCAGGTGAACCGCGAGGACTTCGGGATCACCTGGAACGTCGCCCTCGAGGCCGGCGGCGTGCTCGTGAGCAGGGAGGTCCAGCTCACGATCGACGTCGAGACCGTGCTCGCGCGGTCCTGAGCCGTCAGGCCGGGGCGGAGGTGCCGAGCTTGCCGAGCAGCAGCGTCTCGGCGAGCACCACGCGCTCGAACTCGGCGAGGTGCAGGCCCTCGTTGGCGCCGTGGGCCCGCGTGTCCGGGTCCTCGACGCCGGTCACCAGCACGCTGGCCTGCGGGAACGCGTCGAGGAACTCCGCGATGAACGGGATCGACCCGCCGACGCCCATGTCGACCGGCTCGGTGCCGTCCCAGGCCTCGGCGAACGCCGCGCGCGCTGCGTCGTACGCCGGGCCGCTCGCGGGCAGCGCGATCGGCTCGCCGGTGTCGACGACCTTGGTCGTCAGCTCGGCACCCCAGGGCACGTTCGCCCGGAGGTGCTCCTCGAGCCGGGCCACGGCGTTGGCGGTGGTGTCGCCGGGAGCGACCCGGATCGTCACCCGGGCCCGGGCGACCGGCGTCATCGTGTTGGACGCGCCGTCGACCTTGGGGGCGTCGAAGCCGGTCACGGTGATCGCCGGCTGCGTCCACATCCGCTCGACGGCGGAGCCGCGACCGACCCAGGACAGCCCCTCGACCGCGCCGGACTCGGCGCGCAGCCGCTCCTCGGGGTAGTCGACGTCCGCCGCGGGGCCGCTGACCAGACCGGCGACCGCCGGGGCGCCGTCCTCGTCCCACAGCGTGTTGAGCAGGCGGACCATCGCCATGATCGCGTCCGGCGCGAGACCGCCCCACATGCCGGAGTGGACGGCATGGGTGAGCGTGCGCAGCTCGACGTCGACGCGGATCAGCCCGCGCAGGCTGGTGGTGAGCGCGGGCACGCCGATGTCCCAGTTGCCGGAGTCGGCGATCAGGATGACGTCGGCCTCGAGCCGGTCCTGGTTCTGCTTCAGCAGCTGCGGGAGGGTGGCGGAGGCGACCTCCTCCTCGCCCTCGATGAACAGCCGCACCGTGACCGGAAGCTCGTCGCCCCAGGCACGCAGCGCGCCGAGGTGGGCGACGATGCCGGCCTTGTCGTCGGCGGCGCCGCGACCGTAGAGCCGGTCACCGCGCTCGGTCGGCTCGAACGGCGGGCTGTCCCAGTCCGCGTGGTCGTTCTCCGGCTGCACGTCGTGGTGGGCGTAGAGCAGGACCGTGGGCGCGCCCTCCGGCCCGCGCTTCTCGCCGATCACCGCCGGCGGCGCCCCGTCGAAGGCGCGCACGATCTCGACGTCCACGCCCTCGGCCCGGAACAGCTCGGCGGTGCGCTGGGCGCTCTTCTCGACCTCGCCGAGGCGGGCCGGGTCGGCGCTCACCGACTCGATCCGGACCAGGTCCTCGAGGTCCTTGCGGAGGCCGGGCAGTTGGGACTGGACGCGGGCGCGGAGGTCGTCAGTCATGCGCGCAAACCTAACCGGCCGGGTAGTCCCCCATGAAATGGTCGTTCTGGGGCCCGAATAACAGCCAGAACATGGGGGACTACCCCAACGGCAGGTACGGCGAGAGGTCGGCGCGCTCGCCGCTGGCGCGGACCGCACCGGCCTCCTCGGCGTCGGTCCAGGCGAGCTCGCCGGTGGCCAGGGCGATCCAGGTCTCGGCGTCGGTCTCGACCACCGCGGGCGGGGTGCCGCGGGTGTGCCGGACGCCGGGGATCACCTGCACGGCCGCGTACGGCGGCACCCGGACCTCGACCGAGCGGCCGGGCGCCTTCGTCTCGAGCAGGGCCAGGTAGTGCTTGGTGAGCAGCCGCAGGTCCGCGCGGTCGGCGGTGCCGGAGCGGACCCGGTCGAGGGCGTCGGCGACCTGCGCGGGGTCGGCGCGGCGGAGGCGGGAGCCGGTCACGGCCGCAGGCTACGACCTGAGGTCCGAGCCCGGTCAGCAGAGGGCGAGGGTGCGCCGCGCCTGGGCGGAGCTCATGGCGAACGGCACGAGGATGAACACCCCGAACATCAGCCAGCCCACCGGGTCCGTGCTGCTGGCCAGCAGGATGAGCGAGAGCCCGAGCACCTTGACCGCGGCGGAGCAGGCGATCGTCGTGACGGCGGTGAACCTGGCCATCGAGCGGCCGACGGCGAACCAGCGGTTGCCGATGGTGGTGGCGACCAGCAGCGCGAGCGCCGCCGCGATCATCAGGGAGCCGCCCCACTCGACCGTGTGGTCGAGCAGCGTGAACAGCCATCCGTCCGGCCGGCGGGTGTCGTCGTGGCGGCCCAGCGGGCCGTCCCAGATCAGCGGCTGGATCGACAGCGCGGCCAGCAGCATCCAGGCGGTACGGCGTGAGGCGGCGACCGCGAGCGTGGTCTGGAAGGCAGGGACGATCTCGTCGAGCCGGCCGAACTCCTCGACCGCGCGACGCTCCGCCTCGTGCGGCTCGTAGCCGGCCTCGCCCAGTGCGGAGGCGGCGTCCTCCAGGTGGTCGCGGGCCTCACGCACGAGGCCACGGCGGACCCGCGCCGGGCCGACCAGGGCGCCGTCGAGCGCTGCGACGTACTCCTGAGCGATGCTCACGGACGACAGTGTGCGCCGTCGCTCGAGCAGGCGCATCGGGGATTCCCCTGAGATCACCTCTGTCGCCTCAGGCCTCACCGAGCACACCCCCGACGACCTTGGCGAAGGACTTCCACTCGGCCCGCTGCGTGGCCAGCGCCCGGCGCCCGGCCGCCGACAACGTGTAGGTGCGCCGCTTCCGGCCGCCGGTCGAGGCCCAGCTGCTGCGGAGGTACCCGGCCGCCTCGAGCCGGCGGAGGGCGGGGTAGACGGTGCCGGTCGGCAGGTCGAGCTCGCCCCCGCTGCGCAGGGAGAGCGCCTCGATGATCGCGTACCCGTGGAGCGGCTCGTTCTCGAGCACCGCCAGGATCATCGCGTCCAGGTGCCCGCGCAGGGCGTCGGCTTTCATGTAGACAGGCTACACCTTGCCTCGCTACTCTTCCCAATATCTAGCCTGTCTACCTATAGCCGTTCTACCTGTAGCGAGGAACCATGACGACGTCGACGAGAGAAGCGACCGTCGAGCGCGAGACCCGGATGACCCGCCTGGCCGGGTGGTCGCAGCGACACCACTGGGTGGCGATCGCGCTGTGGCTGGTGGCCCTGGTCGCGATCACGGTCGGCTCGACAGCCGCCGGCAACGACTTCCGCAACGACTTCAGCCTGCCCGGCACCGAGTCGCAGGAGCTGATCGACGCCTACAAGGAGCACGCGCCGGAGCAGCAGGGCGACCCGGTCACCGTGGTCGTCCAGGCGCCCGACGGCGTGGCCGGCAAGGCCGCCGAGATCGACGCGCTGGTCGAGGACCTCTCCGGGCTCGACCACGTGGCCGCCGTCCAGCCCCCGGACCCGCAGGGCGGCACCGTCTCCGAGGACGGCACCCTCGGCCTGGTCAACGTCGTCCTCGACGACCAGGCGGGTTACATCCCGGCCGACGACCGCAAGGCGATCATCGAGACCGCCCAGGACCACGAGGCCGACGGGCTCCGCATCGAGCTCACCGGTGACCCGGTCCGCGAGGTGGCCGAGGACGAGGCCGGCGGCGGTGGTGAGGGCATCGGGATGCTCGCCGCGCTGGTGATCCTGCTCTTCATGTTCGGGTCGTTCCTGGCCGCGTCGATGCCGCTGATCACCGCGATCTTCGCGGTGGGCACGACGCTCGGCATCGTCACCCTGGTCTCCCACGTGGCGACGATCCCGGACTACACGGCGCCGATCCTGATCCTGGTCGGCCTCGGCGTCGGCATCGACTACGCGCTGCTGGTCTTCGCCCGCTACCGGTCGGAGATCCTGCACGGCGCCGAACGGGACGCGGCGGGGCGGACCGCCCTGGACACCGCCGGCCGCTCGGTGCTGTTCGCCGGTGCGACCGTGGTGATCGCGCTGCTCGGCCTGTACACGCTCGGGCTGAGCGCGCTCGAGGGGGTCGCGCTCTCGGTGACGCTGACCGTCCTGATGACGATGTTCGCGTCGCTGGTGCTGCTCCCCTCGCTGCTGACGATCTTCGGTCGCCGGATCGAGAAGCGGATCCGCAGGCACGCCGCGAAGCAGCGCTCCGAGCCCGGCACCCGCTGGCGGGCCTGGGCGGACGTCGTCCAGCGGCGCCCGTGGACGGCCCTCGTGGTCGCGGTCGCGGCGCTGGGGGCGCTGTGCATCCCGGCGCTGGGCATGCAGCTCGGCCTCGCCGACGCCGGCAACGACCACCCGAGCAACACCAGCCGGCAGGCCTACGACCTGATCGCCGAGGGCTTCGGCCCCGGCGCCAACGGGCCGCTGGTCGTCGCGACGCTGGGCTCGGAGTCGACCGCGAAGGAGGCGTTCCAGACGGTGTCCGACACCGAGGGCATCGTCGAGGTGACGCCGCCGCAGGCCTCGCCGGACGGCGAGCTCTTCACGAGCATGGCGTTCCCGGCGACCTCCCCGCAGGACGAGAAGACCAGCGAGCTGGTCCACGACCTCCGCGAGGAGCTGCCGGACGACGTACTCGTGGGCGGGCCGACGGCCGCGGTCGTCGACTTCTCGGACGCGGTCGGTGACCGGCTGCCGCTGTTCATCGGTGTCGTCGTCGGGCTTTCGGCGCTGTTGCTGCTGCTGGTGTTCCGGTCGGTGGCGATCGCGATCAAGGCCGCGGTCCTCAACCTGCTCTCGATCGGTGCCTGCCTCGGCGTGATCAAGCTGGTCTTCGACGACGGCCGGTTCGGCGCGCAGCCGGGCCCGGTGGAGGCGTTCGTCCCGGTGATGATCTTCGCGATCGTCTTCGGGCTGTCGATGGACTACGAGGTGTTCCTGGTGTCCCGGATGCACGAGGAGTGGACCCGCAGCAAGGACGCGGTCCGGGCCGTGCGCGAGGGCCTGGCCACGACCGGCGGGGTGATCACCGCCGCCGCCGCGATCATGATCGTGGTGTTCGGGTCGTTCGTGCTCGCGCCGGACCGGATGCTGCAGCAGTTCGGCGTCGGCCTCGCCTCGGCGGTGCTGCTCGACGCGCTGGTCATCCGGTGCCTGGTCGTGCCGGCCGTGCTGCGGCTGCTCGGCGAGCGGGCCTGGTGGGCGCCGAGGTGGGTGCACCGGCTCGTGCCGGCGGTGCGGGTCGACTGAGGGGCGCGTCGGGGGCAGGCTCTACGTCGCGCAGCGGGCGAACCGCTCCGCCACCGACACCATGCGCGCCAGCACCTGAACGGACAAACGCTGACCCGTCACTAACTTAGTGACGGGTCAGCGGCGTCCGCGCTCTAGGCTGCGGCCGTGCCCACGCTCGATCGGTTGGAGTCCGCGCCGGTCCTCGAGACCGTACGGCGGCTCGAGTCGCGGATCGCGGCAAGGTTCCCGGACCGCGGGCTGACCCGGGTGGCCGCCGAGCTGGTCGCGCTGACCGCCCAGGTGACCCGGGACGCCCCGGACATCCAGCAGCGGGTGCGCACGGTCCGCACCTGGACCCGCGTCGCCGCGGCGCTGATCCTCGTCGCGACCGTGGTCGCGGTGACGCTCGGGCTGGAGGACGCGGTCGAGGAGGGCACCGAGCGGCAGTTCGACTGGCTGTTCCTGATCGAGACCACGATCAACGACCTGGTGTTCGCCGCGATCGCGCTGTTCTTCCTGTACAACGTGCCCGAGCGGGTGCAGCGCGGGCACACCCTCGACCTGCTGCACCGGCTCCGGTCGCTCGCGCACATCGTCGACATGCACCAGCTCACCAAGGACCCGGAGCGCTACTCCCCCTCCTACACGCGGACGCCGTACAGCGTCGACCCCGACCTCGAGCCGCACCAGATGGAGTACTACCTCGACTACTGCTCCGAGCTGCTGAGCCTGGTCGCCAAGACCGCCGCCCTGTGTGCCGAGGAGTCCCGCGACTCCGTGGTCCTCGACACCGTGAGCCGGATCGAGCAGCTCACGACCAGCCTGTCGCGCAACATCTGGCAGAAGATCTCGGTCCTCCGACCGGCGTGAGCGGACCGACGTACACAATGTCCCCCATGAAGTCGCGCCTCGCCGTGCTCGCCGCTGCCCTGCTGCTGCCGCTGGCGGCGTGCGACGACGAGCCGTCGGCCACGCCCCAGACCACCGTCGGCGACCAGGTCGAGGGCCGGAGCAAGGACATCAAGCTCGGCAAGAAGACCGCGGTGGTCACGCCGGCCGGTCGGCTGACGGTGGCGTTCGGCCGCCCGGTCCGCACGCTCGAGGAGGAGCAGACCACCGACCTGGTGGCGCGCACGGCGCCCAAGGGGTCGACGTTCGTGCCCCTGGAGTGGTCCTTCAAGGAGGACGTCTTCGGCAAGATCGCGATCCTCTTCGGCGACCGCAAGCCGCTCGAGGTGACCCTGGTCAGCGACGGCAAGAAGTACGAGCTCACCCCGCCCGAGGACACCGCCGGCAAGGTGACGGAGTACGTCGTCGTCGACGGCGAGGCCAAGGACCTCAGGCTCCGGGTCACCTACAACAAGCTGACCCAGACCCTCGACGTCGGGACCGGCAAGCTCCACAAGGGGGTCGCGGCCGGCCTCTACGACCTGCCGAGGACCAAGGTGAAGATCCGGGACTGCCCGGTCAAGCAGTGGTTCACCCAGCCGGACGTCTTCCCGCAGTACACCTGCCAGTACACGACCGCGATCGCCAGCCCCTACGTCGCCGAGACGTGGGCGAAGCCCGGCCACACCTGGCTGTCGGTGACGGTCGCCACCAACCTCGGTCTCTGGGCGACCGGCGACCTCCAGGGCGGGGTCGCGAGCTACCGGGCCGTCTCCAGCAAGGAGCTGAGCACGGTCAACGGCAAGAAGTCGCTGGGCACGCTGCGCGAGAAGGTCCAGGAGGGCGCGGCCTCCGGCACGATCGTGTTCGAGGTCGTCGGCAAGCTGCCGAGGACGATGCACCTGCTGCGCGAGTACGAGCTCAGCCTCAACGGTGCCAACGGCAAGTCGAACGCGCCCCAGCACCGCACGGTGCGTATCGGCGGCGACATCAAGCTCTTCTACTGAGCCTCTACTGGGCCCCGGCGCCACTATCGGGCCAGGGCGTCGAGGACGCCGACCGTCGTCCGCCACGCCTCGGTGGTGGGGTCCACGACCTCGTAGTGCCCGCCGGTCACCTCGACCAGCGTCGCCTCGCCACCCGCCGCCCGCGCCGCCGCAACGTACCGGCGCGACTGGCTGATCGGCACCTCGTCGTCGTCGGGCGCGTGCACGCACCACACGGGTACGTCGAGCGGCACCTGGCGCACCGGGTCCCAGCACGCGTCCTCGTCGGTGGGCGCCCGGCCGAGCAGCTTCTCGACCGCCCCGCCACCGAGGCCGTCGGCGTGCGCGGCGCGCAGGTCGAGGACCCCGGCCTGGGCGACCACCGCGGTCACCAGTCCCCGGCTCGCCACCCAGGTCGCCAGGTGGCCCCCGGCGGAGTGCCCGAGGGCGACCACGGTGGACCGGTCGAGGTCCACGGTGTCGAGCAGGGCCACGCCGGCGGCGACGTCGTCCGCGGTGGCGGGCAGCCCGCCGCCGTCGCCGACCCGGCGGTACTCGAGGTTGAGCGTCGCCCAGCCCCGCGCGGTCAGGTCCTCGGCCAGCGGACGGCCCCACTCGAGGCCGTACTCCTGCTTCCAGAACCCGCCGTGGACGACCACGACCACCCCGCGCGGGTCGCCGTCGGGCACCCGCAGCTCGGCGTGCTGGCTGGGGTGCTCGCCGTACCGGAGGATCATCCGAGGACCGCGGGCAGCGTCGCGGTCCAGGCCTCCCGCAGCTCGGTGAGCGGTACGTCGAAGAGCCCGTCGACCACGAGGGCGGAGCCGCCGGTGACACCGAGCGTCGTGGTCGCGACGCCGTGCCGCGCGGCCAGGTCGAGGAGCCGGTCGAGGTCGGCCTCCGGCACCGAGACCAGCGCCCGCGCGGTCGACTCCGAGAACAGCGCGACGAACGGGTCGCCGGGCAGGCTCACGGTCGCACCGACGCCGTGCCGGACCGTGCTCTCGACGAGGGCCTGGGCGAGGCCGCCGTCGGAGAGGTCGTGCGCGCTGGTCACCAGGCCCACCGCCTCGCGGAGCAGCTCGCCGAGCGCGCGCTCGGCGCCGAGGTCGACCGCCGGCGGCCGCCCGCCGAGGTGGCCGTGCACGACGTGCGCCCACTCCGACCCGGACAGCTCCTCGCGGGTGGTGCCGAGCAGCACGACCCGCTCGCCCTCGGCCGCGAACGCGGGCGGGGTGCGCCGGGTGACGTCGTCGACCACGCCGAGCACCGCGACCACCGGGGTGGGCAGGATCGCGACCTCGCCGGTCTGGTTGTAGAGGCTGACGTTGCCGCCGGTGACCGGCACGCCGAGCTCGAGGCAGGCGTCCTTGAGGCCGCGGCAGGCCTCGGCGAGCTGCCACATCACGTCGGGGTCCTCGGGCGAGCCGAAGTTGAGGCAGTCCGAGACCGCCAGGGGCCGGGCGCCGGCCACGGCGACGTTGCGGTACGCCTCGGCGAGGGCGAGCTGCGCACCGGCGTAGGGGTCGAGCTTGGCGAACCGGCCGTTGCAGTCGGTCGACACGGCGATGCCGAGGTTGGTCCTCTCGTCGACGCGCACCATGCCGCAGTCGGCGGGCTGCGCGAGCACCGTGTTGCCGCGCACGTAGCGGTCGTACTGGTCGGTGACCCAGGACTTGTCGCAGAGGTTCGGCGAGCCGGCCATCCGGAGCAGGGTCTCCCGCAGCTCGTCGCCGCCCTGGGGGCGGGGCAGCCGCTCGGCGGCGTCGGCCTGCAGCTCGTCCTGCCAGGCGGGTCGCGCGAAGGGGCGCTGGTAGGTCGGCCCCTCGTGCGCCACGGTGCGCGGCGGTACGTCGACCACCCGCTCGCCGTGCCAGTCGATCTGCAGCCGCCCGGTGTCGGTGACCTCGCCGATGACGGTGGCGTCGACGTCCCACTTCGCGCAGACGGCGAGGAACTCCTCGACGTCGCCGGGCTCGACGACCGCCATCATCCGCTCCTGCGACTCGCTCATCAGGATCTCCTCGGGAGCCAGCGAGCTGTCGCGCAGCGGGACCCGGTCGAGCTCGACGTGCATGCCGCCGTCGCCCGCGCTCGCGAGCTCGGAGGTGGCGCAGGAGAGACCCGCGCCCCCGAGGTCCTGGATGCCGGCGACCAGGCCCGCGGCGAAGAGCTCGAGCGTGCACTCGATGAGCAGCTTCTCCATGAACGGGTCGCCGACCTGCACGCTGGGTCGCTTCGCCGGGCCGCCGGAGCCGGAGGCGCCATCGGACGGAGCGTCGAACGTCTCGCTCGCCAGCACCGAGACGCCGCCGATGCCGTCGCCGCCGGTGCGCGCGCCGTACAGGATCACCTTGTTGCCGACCCCGGAGGCCTTGGCGAGGTGCAGGTCCTCGTGCCGGAGCACGCCGACGCAGAGCGCGTTGACGAGCGGGTTGCCCAGGTAGCTCGGGTCGAACACCGTCTCGCCGCCGATGTTGGGCAGGCCGAGGCAGTTGCCGTAGCCGCCGATGCCGGCGACGATCCCGGGCAGCACCCGGTGGGTGTCGTCGGCCTCGAGCGGGCCGAACCGCAGCGGGTCCATCACCGCGACCGGCCGGGCGCCCATCGCGAGGATGTCGCGGACGATGCCGCCGATGCCGGTGGCCGCGCCCTGGTAGGGCTCGACGTACGACGGGTGGTTGTGCGACTCGACCTTGAAGGTGACGGCGTAGCCCTGCCCGATGTCGATGACGCCGGCGTTCTCACCGATGCCGGCCAGCATCTTGCCGACCGGGGTCTCCTGGGGGATCTCGGAGAACTGCTTGAGGTGCACCTTGGAGCTCTTGTAGGAGCAGTGCTCGCTCCACATCACCGAGTACATCGCCAGCTCGGAGCTGGTCGGCCGGCGACCGAGGATGTCGCGGATCCGGTCGTACTCGTCGGCCTTCAGGCCGAGCTCGGCCCAGGGCTGCTCGCGTCCGGGGTCCTCGGCGGCGGCGGCGACGGTGTCCAGACTGGCGGCGGTGCTGACCTCGGGCACGGGCGCCAATCTATCCGGCGCCGGTGCCGGCCCGACGGCGCGTCAGGCGGCGGGCTCGGCCGGCTCGTCGGTCGGCTCGTCGGTGGGGTCGTCACCCGGGTCGTTCTCGGCGTGGTGCTCGGGGTAGTCCTCGGCGTGGTCCCCGGGATCGTCCTCGGGCTCCCGGCGCAGCACCCAGGCGTGACCGTTCCACCACCAGTGCCCGTCCGGGCTCGCCACCGGCGGCCCGTCCTCGCTCGGGTCGTCGTGGTACTCAGGCGGCGGCTGCGAGGTGGCCCGCCACTCGATGGTCATATTTCG
>Ga0164243_10001795_pt1 | contig 35993 bp, 34 predicted proteins | sample OricompcompostOP_FD_108781 | JGI IMG/M metagenome (GOLD analysis project Ga0164243, IMG submission 108781) | Organic Plus compost microbial communities from Emeryville, California, USA - Original compost - Organic plus compost (OP) | ecosystem: Engineered > Solid waste > Mixed feedstock >...
GATCGATTTTGACGAGGTGACGTCATGACGGCCCTCTTTTTCCCAAGCATCGAGGTGACGGGGCGGCGCATCGGATATGCGCGCGTCTCCACCACTGACCAGAAGCTGCGCATGCAGCTTGACGCGCTCAAGGCTGCGCGGTGCGATCAGATCTTCAAGGACCACGGCGTCTCGGGCGGCAAGGCGAGCCGCCCCGGTCTGGACGAAGCGCTTAAGACATTGAACCGCGGCGATGCGCTGGTGGTCCTCAAGCTCGACCGGCTGGGCCGCTCAGTCCAGCATCTCTCCGATCTGCTGGTGCGGCTTGGAAACGAGGGCATCCATTTCTGCTCGCTGGCCGAGGGCATCAACACCACCACGCCCGGCGGCAAGCTCGTCTATCACCTCTTTGCCGCCTTCGCCGAATTCCAGCGCGATGTGATCCGCGAGAACACAGTCCTAGGGCTAGCAGCCGCCAAGGCGCGCGGCACGAACCTGGGCAGGCCGCGCCGTTTGGATATCGATGAGATCCTGGAGGGCCACCGCCACGTCACGCAGTCCGGCATCACAATCGGTGAAGTGGCTGAGCGGCTGGAGGTCTCGCACGCCACGCTGACACGCGGCTTCAAGTGGGCCGGGCTCGCGCTGCATCACTGAACTGGGGGGAAGTCAAGAATGTCCAAGAAATCCGAAGAGGAGGCGCGTATGCGCGCGCTCCGCGCCATTGCTGACATGATGATCGACAAGGACCCGGGCGTTGCCTCCGCAGGCCGCCTGCTGGCGATCATAACGCCGTGGCACAGCGAATGGATCGCGGAAGAGCAAAAGCGCAAGACGGAAGCCGCCGATGCGCTCACCGCCTGCATCGATGCCTATGTCAGGCTCATCCACAGCGTCATGCAGATGGCGTGCTCACCTTCGAAGATTGGCAAAGCCGAAGCTCTGGTGCTGGACAAGATCACGGCGGCATGGAAACGAACGGCGACGGAGCTGAGGTCGGACGACGACACCTAGCAGGGCGCACCAAACGATGATGTTTCCCGCAGCGACACAAGAGTGATAATGTATCTTATGGGAAATACGGTGGTGAACTACTGAAAAAAGACTGCCTCAACCAGTGCCGCGCCAACCGCCAATATCGCAAGAACAATAGCCAATGTTTGCTGATTAAGGCGCGAATTTTGTTCGCTCAGCTTATCGTAGAGCACTTTCGTCCGATCGTGAACGGCTCGCTGTAGTCTCAATCAGCGTGGCCCAACATATGGTTGGATAAAGATCGCAAGCACGAGGGCAACGATCATTGTAATGATGAGGCCGGCTCCCCAGCGTATAGTCGTGTCGAGCTTTTCATTCGCCAGAGCCTGTTGTTGATTTAGAAATTTGGTTTGATCGTGAAAAGCCTTCTCGATTCGTTTTTCTGTATCCATTATTTGCTCCATAACCCAGGACTCTGAGGCTAATCTTATTCTCGGCACTTCTGTTTCAGAATCGGGCTTCATGTTAACAGTATATACAATTGACTTATATTTGTCGAATGATTGCAGCGCGTTAGTTCTCATGTGCCTATGAGAACAAGAGCAAGACCCCCTGTTTTTGCCTTACACCCCCCAAGGGGTCGAAGTGATAAAACGCTCGCCGCATGCCGCGGCGAACGTTGAGCCGTTAGGACGGCTGCTGCTTCTTGAGCCAGGCGACAGCTTGGGAAGCCTTGGCAGCCGCCGTGAAGATGGCTTTCGGGTCGTTCTTCAAGAGCTGGAGCCAGTGCGCGAGGTACTGCGCGTGATCGGCGCGCGTATCCTGCGTGATGCCAAGCTCGGCGCACAGGAAGGCAGAGCCGATCTCGGCGACTAGCTCCTCGGCGGCATAGGCGTCCTTCTTGAACCGCGCAGTGAAGTCGCGGTCACAGCGATTCTTGTGGCCGGTTGCGTGCGTCGCCTCATGCAGAAGCACGGCATAGTAGGCTTCATCGCGGTTCATGGTCTCGGTCCCGGTGAACAGCCCCTCCTCCGGCATGGTGATCTCGTCGGTGGACGGGCGATAGAATGCTCGATCTCCCCGGTGCGCGACGGGGATGCCGGTATGGGCGATGAAGCGGTCCGCGGCTTCGATCCGCGTAATCGGGCCAAGCAGCTCGGGCTGTTCCGGGGCGACGTAGTTTTCGACATCGTCGGCGTTGAAGACGAAAGAGGCACGGGCCACACGGCGCTTTCCGTCGTCGGCCTCATTCTCGGGATTGGGATCGGTCTCATACTCCTTGTAGAAGACCACGAGCTCGGACTTGGCGCCTTTGCGCACCTGGGCGCCGAGCTCTTGCCACTGCCGGTACGTGGCAAAGATAGGCGATGAGAAACTGCGCATCTCGGTTGCGACCCAAAGGTTGAGGACGTTGATGCCGTTGTACGCATGGCGGGTCAGCGCATTCTCCGGCATCCACGGCGGGCGCCCCGCACGGCGCCAGGGCATCTTCGGCTCGCCGGGGTCGGATTCGATAGCGGCGATGAGGCGCTGCGTGATCTCCGCGTGGAGGTCGCGGTGCGGCTTGGAATGTTTGGGGGAAGTCTTCGTCATGATGCTCGCCTTTCGCTCGCTCGCGAGCCGCCTGAATTGGCGGTCTCGGTTGCCGAGCGAGGAGGCGGCGGGGAATTGAGCGAGGGCGGAACCGCGCCCACAGGCGCGGCGGCCGGCGCAGCCGAAAGCCGAGGGCTTGCCCTTGAAGCCCTCGCGCCACGCCGCCAGGATCGGCACTCTTGGAGAGACCGCCATCAGGCGATGAGGGCGCAAGACCAAGCGGTTAGGATGAATTGAGCCGACTGCCGCAGTCGACAAGTGCCACGGCCAATCGGTGGCGGTTGAGTAGTGGAGAACGTGTAACCTTGCTTGGCCGGACGTTCACGACAGAGGCGATCAACGCGAAGGCTAAGCGCGAGTCTTGAGCCAGATATGGCGGGCAAAATTGGTCAGGGGCCGAGCCGTTTGAGGGCGACGCGTCCGTCGATCGTCCGCAGAAGCTGCACATAGGAGTTGTGCGATATGGCTGGCAAACCAGTCTTCTTGGTCACCCAGACATGCTGCAGATCGCGGCTGACGGTCCAGATGGATACAGAGGCGGCGGGATCGTCAATTTGGATCTCGCCGTCCGGCAATTTAACGCCGGTCCCGAGACGGATCGATCGGTCTGTCGCCACATAGAGGCCTATGCCAAGGCTCTCCTGATAGACCTCGATCTCGCCATCCAGCTCAAGTGCTTGATCCCCGCCTGCCGCGCGGAACCTGTATGCGGATAAGAACTGGATATTGTGGGCCTTGAGCTGAAGCTCCCAATCGCGATTCCGTCCGTTTGCAATAACAACGACGTTGCGCGGAACATGAAAAACCAGTGTCTCCGTGCTGCCGCGGTCAAGCTTCAGTGATTTTGATATCTGGGATATGCAATCATCGACGGGTGTTCCGTATCGGAAAGCCCTGACTTGAGGCAGAACATGGCCATCGAATGAATGAGCCAGCAATTCCACTTCGATTACAAACCAATGCGAGCAGTCGCGAGCGATAAGCGCCAGATCCGGCTTGAAAATCTGCCCATCGTGCAGGAATCCGCCGGAGAATACGATGCAGTGATATTGTGGATAGAGACACGTGAGAATCTGGGCGACGCAATACTCGAACTCAGGTTCAGTGGGCTCGTCGGGATCGGCCAGCCGCAGGATTCTTCCGGGGTCACAGGCGCCAACGACGATCCTTCTCATGCCCGGCCCCACGAGACTTGCGCCACCCCTTCAAGCTCGGCTTCCTCCGCTTGCAGCCGGGCCACCTCTGGCTCTGTTGCCACTAGCGTGTAGATGAGGGCACCCGACTTGCCGCTGGCCGGCCTTAGAACCCGCCCCAGGCGCTGAATCCGTTGCCTGCGTGTAGCGGTGCTGGCAGCAATGATCCCAACCTGAGTTTCCGGAACATTGAATCCTTCATCGAGGGCCCTGCATGTCACGAGAACATCAAGATCGCCACGGCGGTATCCCGTCAGCATGGCCACACGCTCGCGCATGGTCAGCTTGGAGTGATAGATGCCGGATCGAACGTTGTTGGTGACAAGGACGTGATGAATTAGATTGCAGGCTTCAACGTCCTCGTGGAATACGAGCACTCGCTGTTGGCGGTGAGCGGCGCAGAGCTTTAGCGCCAGACGTACCCGCTCCATGCTGAGATTCATGACACGCGCGCGCTTCAGGTACAGAGCGACGGTTTCTTCGGCTTCGGCACCGTAGCGCCGTATCGCCTTCGCGATGGCACGTGTTAGCTTATCGTACTCGGCCTGCCGATCTTCTTCGAGATCGAAGACGACATTTCTGAGATTGAATGGGACGATCACACCGTCTCGAAGGGCGTCACGGTAGCTGTATTCGAAGATGACGGGGCCCAGTGCAGGAATGAGAACGTCCTGCAACCCATCATCGTATTGGCGCTCGGGCGTTGCTGACAAACCGAGCGAAGCCAGTTTGGGTACGTCGAGCGCCGCCCGGAATTTGTCACTTGCCGCTTTGTGACATTCATCGACGATCAAGAAGCACGGCGGTACGCGCTTCTTCTCGTTGAGCGTAGCGGCTGTATTGAGAACAGCGAGATTGATGGTTCCCGTGCGAATGCTGCCGTTGCTGCGGACGACATGCACTTCGTCGATCTCAAGCCCGAAGAAATCCGCAGCCTCGATCCACCACTGATCCAACAAGGCCACTGTCGGAACGACGACCAGCGTCGTTTCAGGCTGCAGGCGTTCGATGCAGCTCAAGGCGAAGATTGTCTTTCCGCCTCCAGTGACGACGCTCACAATGCCGCGGTGGCCGCCCTGTTCCCAGAGCGGCATGGCTTTCTGCTGCCATTCTCTGAGGCTCACCTTCGACATGGTCGCTAGCCTTGGGCGATGTTGGTCTCCAGGCTGCCGTCTCGAAGGGCGGCCGCGGCGTTCTCAATTTGTACGACTTGGACCCGCAGCAGCTCATTCTTGATGCGCTTAACGCTTTCGGGAGTTACAGGGCTTTGAAGCTTTGAGACGCGATATTCGGCGATTGCATCATAGATGTACTGGCGTATGCACTCCTCAATCGCGTCGCTCGACTCGATGGATGCGTAGTAGGGATGAAGACCGTTGATGATGACGTGTACAGTGCCGGCCTCGGCTCCGGCAGCTATGGTAAGGTGGGGTTCGAATTCGCTTCGTTCCTGCAGGGAGACAACGATTCGCAAGTCTGGGGTCACATCGAAGGTCGCCAGCTTGTCCGGCTCGGACAACGACTCAACCTGGCTCTTATTGTTGGCCAGGATGGTGTTAAGCGGGGGCAGCATCGAAGTCGTGACGACGTCGCGCATTTCGTCGCTGGAGAACTCCTTCTGCATCGACGAGAGGAGATCCCGCACTTTGTCCTTGGACCAAGGCTGGCCGGCCCGGGGGCCCCTGCGCTTCTGAGCGTAGTCCCTGTAGTCTTTTGTGAAATCAAAAAGGAACTTCTCGAGTTCCTCTTCTTCATCGCCGTCGAACAGGATTGCATCTTTCGTGTGCGAGACACGAAAGCCGTCGAGGTCGATGACACCGGTCAACCTCTGGGCGACGAGATTGTTCGCCCCTTCGTCGTCAACACCGCCGAATATGTTGCGGGGCTTCCAGGCATTAGGAAAACCCTGGATCTGACGCTGGTTCTGAAAGAGGGAGAAGCCGCCAAACTTGCGCCCACCCTTTCGCAGCACTCCTACCCAGCCTGACACCTTCTTGCCGTTGATCGTGAGATCCGGCAGCGAGCGTTTCAACATCTTGCCTTCGGGGTCGGTATCCATCTCGTAGTGGTCAGGAGCCGTGACCTCCTCGTTGTTGTAGAAAATTTTCAATCGGCCACTTTCGAGGTCATAACGGTACATGGAGCCAAGATAGCTGCGGATCGTCTCCTCCGTGCGCTTTTGGATATTCCGATGCAAATCAGAAATAACAATGCGCGTATAGTGATCATCTTTCCCGACAGATTGGTGGGTCAGAGGAATCCGCTTGCCTTGATTGGCGATGCCGTTGACATCGATGTCGGCGGTCCATTCTTCGCCGCTGCCCCATTCGCATGTCACGACCTGCCATCGATCGCCGATCCAGCAGGCGGCGGTTTTCATGCCCAAGCCGTATTTGGAACGACCCGTGCTGTCCTTGGTCGGATGCGCGACGCGCAGTGCTTCGATGAGATCAGCCTTCGTCATGCCGATGGAGTTGTCTGCGATCGTCAATTCCCGCTTGGTTCTGTTGTGCGTGATCTCGATGATCAGCGGATTGCCCTCCTGAGCCAAGACATCGTCGATGATGGACCCATAGTTCGTGCGCGACTGCGTAGAATTGTCGATAAACTCGGCCAGGGCATGCCACATCGTATAAGAGAGGCGGCTATAGGCGCCGATCGATCTCGGCCCGACCGCAAAATCGGTCTCGTCAACGAGCTGGTGCTGCATTGCGCGAACCCTTTCGAATAGCTTTTGGTAAATCGGGAGATGCTGTGAACCGGTCGAAACGGCCCTTCGATCCTTCAGCATAATCGGCGCGAGCTTCGATAGCGATCCACCGGCGGGCAAGCTCTTCCGCTACGGCGCCGGTTGTATTCGAGCCAGCGAAGGGGTCGAAGACGAGATCATTCTTGTCGGTAAGATATTCGATGAAGAAGGCCGGAAGACCTTGCTGCATACGTGCCGGATGCGGGGGGACGTCGTGTGCCTTGCAGTAGTCGCGATAGCGAGCATCCCATGTGGTGCCGGTGAGTTTGAGCAGGGAGCCGGGCAGGCGAGCGGTGGTATCAAGATCAATCACATTTGCCGAAATCGATCCGCCGTGATCCGCGAAGAAGCCCTCTTCCGAAATCACGTGGCCTGACGGCCGACGGCCGGCGTTGTAGGTCTTCTTGGCCAGAAGGCGTTTCATATCGGCGCTATAGGGAAGAAGAACGCGCCTGTTATCCGCTTTTGGCCAAGGTGTCCGGGACATCCACCAGACATGGGTGAAGGTATCCTTGAGGCGCATGCGCTTCACGGTGACCCAGGCGGCAGGGCCGGGAAGCCGGGCGGGATTATGGCAGATGGCATGTTGGCAAAGATACAGTTCGCCCGCCTTCTTGAAGGCAAGAAGAGCTTCCAGCGGCAAGGTTGACATTGCCGGGATGCCTTCCACCCAAGCGTTGCCGATCTCAAGCACAATTGAACCGTCAGGCGTCAGGAGCTCGACCAGCCGGGGGGCTAAGTCCTGCAGCCAGCGGAGATATGTCTCGCCGGTTTCGTTGCCGTACTGTTTCTTCGTTACGAGCGGAAAAGGCGGAGAGGTTACGATCAGATTGACCTTGCCTTTGGCTTTGCTGAGAACCGGACCCGCAAGGGCGTCTTCGATGGTGCCGGCATACATTCGGCCAAGATCGGTGCGATAGATCTCCGGCACTACCGGCGCCGACCGCCGCGCCCGCTTGGACTTTTTTAACTGCTTCACGATTCGTGCTCCCCGTCATGGGGGCACTATAGAGGCAACGACGGGTCGTTCGACTGGTTTGTTACCTTATCCAGGCGGATTGACGCCCGAACAGGGCGCGGCAGCCGCACATTGGTGCCTGCCCGGGGAGTTTGCGTCACATACCGGAAGACGGGGTTCAACTTGCGACGCGTCTGGACTTGCACGGGCGGGGACGATGCCCACATCCGACAGATCGAGTCGGAGCGCGAGATGGCAGACGGCATTTATCCCGGCCCGAAGGGCCTGAGAGAACGCATCCTCCGGATGTGGAGCCGCAGCGCGGCAATGACTGCGCCTGAGCAGGACCTGGCGGTGATCCGCGAGAGGCCGGACTCCCCTGCCCCTGCGCTACGGCCTCCGGGAATGAGAGAGGCACGCCGCGCGGTCTGGGCGCAGCCTGCCAACGATGTCAGACCTGCGCCGCAGATGGAAAAGCCGAGCTACATCGAGGATCTCAAGGCCCGGATTCGCGGTGAGCGGCGGGAAGGCCGCTCAGTGCTCCGCCGCGATTTCGACCGGGAGCGCGAATAGCGCCCCATCATCCCTCGTTGTTGTCATAAGCGGGTCCCTTCAAGCCGTCCCTGCGGAGCCGTCGTCGCTCGCTCGCCCCTCCTTGGCGGGCGGCGACGGCGTAGCGGACGGCGGGCCGTCTCCCTGTGGAGAGTCTAAGCGAGCGATCAAACGCCGCCACAAGATGCGAAGATTGCCTTTTTGCAACCAAGTCCGGCCGCACATCCAACTTGTCAGCCCTTTTCTGGGTGGGGAAGTGTGAAACGGGCACGCGGAGCGTGGGGGTTTCACATTTGAGTGTCCGAGCCTTCGGGCGAGGACGCCGAGTCTTTCACAGGCTGATTTTGGAGAGCCGCATCTAAGTTAGATCGTTAGAGTCAGTTAAAAGAGTTAAGGGCGATTCCGATCGTTGAAAACCGCGTTGAGCAAGGAGAACGGCGAATGTGCCGTTCCTTATCCCCCGAGCATTCGTTCCTGTTCTCCCGAGGGAGCGTTCCCGATACCCCGTCAGTTCGTTCCTGATCTGCCGAAACTGTTCCTGATCTCCCGAGACTGTGAGGCCACGATTTTCTGCGGGCAATCAGCACGTGCGTTCCTGAAACCCCGAAACTGTTCCTGATCTCCCGACGGGCGTTCCCGAAACCCCGGATAAACGAATCACACACCTGTATGGGGAATCGGGACAGCGCCCGCGGAGTCGGCTGATTGGCTGTTTATCGGGAGATTAGGAACGCTGGATTAGAGGAGCCCTCCCCCGCGGCCCGACCAAAGCGTCTCAGGCGGCGGTTTCCGCGAGCTGGGAGCGCGCGTATTCTAGGAAAGCGGCCTGATAGTCATCCGGTGCGAGGCGGCGCTCTGCGAGCCACTGCCCGAACCGGCCGTTGAGGGCGTAGATATTGGTATCCGGGTAGTCCTTGCGGAAGCGGCGGATCGTATCGGCAGTGAGAGGCGTGACCGACGTGCTCGGCTTCTCGCCGGCGATGGGCGCGCGATCGGGCTGAAACATGCCGATAGCATCGCGCCGGATCATGCGCAGTAGCGGATCGGGGGAGCCTTCATTCTCAACGCGAAGATAATAATCGGGAAGTGCATTCTCGCGCGCGATTTTGTGCAGCTCGAATTTGAAGCGCCGCGGTGTCCCTTCGGCCCCTGATTTCGTGAAGAGGGTTGAGAACGCGATGGCGAACCCTTCAGGCCCTGCTCCACCCGCGTGCTTGCGCGCCACGCGGTAAAGCCAGCGTTCGCGTCCTCCGGTGATGGAGAAATATGCAGGATCGATGGCGAGAAGCCCGCCTTCCATAATGAGGCCCTCATAGAACCAGTCCGCGAGGGTGAGGCTCATGCCGCGGCTGACCTGGCGCTCGTCATCGACATCGTCGGTCCAGGATTCGATCCAGCTGAACTGTCGGTGTTTCTTGCCGCGATGGGCGCGGATATTGGTGACGATCGTCGTCGATTGAAGCCGCGCAAGCGCCTCTCGCAGAGCGCGATATTCGGCGCCACCCGTATGGCGGTCGATTGTCTTCAAGAGATCATAGGGCTGGAAGCGCAGCGTGCGCGGGATGTCGTTGAGGCCGCGCGTGCGCATCTGCTGGATCATGGAGGCGGCCCAGATGAGGATATCGGCATCCCAGATCGTGGCCATGCCGAAGTCGGAGTTGGCGGTGACGCGGACGAAGATTTGACCGTCGGGACTTACATAGTCGATGGGCTTGAGACGCTTTTTCTTCGACAGCGAGAAGAACGGGCGCTCCATGACTTCCCGCTGATCCCGGAGCGGCAAATCGGTGACATAGGGTGCAAAGAGATCGATCTGGGAGCCGTGGAGGGAGTGCGGTCGCGTCATGACCACCTCCGCTGCTCCTTGTTGTCGAAGGCGATCTCGGGAAGACCTTCGGACTTGAACAGCAGATTGAGCGCGCGTCCAACGAGGTCCTCCTCGCTGATGTCGTGATTGACGGCCATGAGGCGCAACTGGCGTTTGACGCGCGGGCTGAAATAGCCCTGGATGCGCTTCATGCCGGCGCGCGAAGGCGGAACATAAGCCGGGGCCCTGTCTGCAGCGGTCTCGGGCACTGACGTGAGACCATGAGAACCGGTACCCTCCTCCCCATGAGACCGCGGTCCCATGCCGTCAGGAGACTCTTGGCTCATGGGATCATGAGCAACTGACGCCATGCTCTCCTGAGCACTGCGGTTCATAGTCTCATGAGCACTTGGCGACATGAGAACACGAGAAACAGGGCTCTGCGTCTCATGAGGGCGCGTACTCATGGGATCATGGGATCTGAGATCGGCCTCCATCGCGGCGGCGAGATCGACGGAGGGCGGCCTAGCCATGCGCGCTCACTTTCTCATGAGAAGATGTTTTCATGGGCTCATAGTCACACGCGAAGCGAAAAACTGCGTTGAACTCGTGGGCGCATTTGCCGCCCGGCTCGTAGTCGAAGACGCTTTGATTGAGAGCATAGGCTCTGCGCGCCGAGGCGCGGTTTGTGATGCGGTGCGGGCAGACATCGAGCCCGAGCGTTGTCAGAGCTTCAGCGGCCTGATCGGCCTCTGTTCCGTAAGCCGGACAAAGATTCAGGACGGCAAGGGCGGGCTTGCCGGAGAGGCGCACGACGTTCTCCGTGCGCTTCAAAGCGCGAAGATCAATGAAGGAGGGACCGCACGGCACGAGCAGCAGATCGGATTGATCGGCGATGGCAAGACTTTCCTCGGTAGAATTGGGCGAGGTGTCGATGAAGACGTAATCCGCTCCATTGGCACGCGCCTTGTCGAGGAATGAGGGAAGCGTATCGGCAAAGACGGACGCCGCGTAGGGGAGGGGGTGCGCGTCCTTGCGGGCCAGATACCAGCGATAGGTGGATTGCTGGGGATCAGTATCGGCGATGATGACGCCCTTGCCGCGCTCATGCGCCGCTGCCGCCAGATTGATAGCCAGTGTTGTTTTTCCGACTCCGCCTTTTTGCGATATAAGAGCTATTATTCTCATGTTCTCACTTCTTGATTATCATTATGCGGAACATGCTATTTGCGCTGCAAACCCAAAACGGAAGAGATCAAGAACAATCCACAGGAATGGAATCCTGATGCGCTTCCGCGGCAGCGATCGTCACCCGGATGGGCCAAGACACCGTGTATGCTCTCATCGGTTGCCGCTTCGGGTGGCTTGGCGGGCGGCGCCCGTAGAGCGCGGTCTGGCCGGCAGGGCCAGAGCCGCCCAGAAAGAGGACCACTGGGACCGATATGCCGGGTCACAATCATTACCCGTGGTGCACCTGCGGCTGGTGTGTGAAATACGGACGTAACCGGTATTCGGCCTCAGACCTTCTGATCTCCGCCGACCTTTATTCGGCCAAGCGATTCCTCAAAGAGCATGGCGTCGGCCGATACGTATCAGCGTGTTTCGTCAACCCAAACGCACGATGCCCGGTCTGCGGGGCATCGGTTTTCTACTATCAGAACGCTCATGGCAGCCGCGTCTATTTTGACGACCTTGGGCCGCCCTGGCCGAAGCATCCCTGTACCAACAGGGAGACGTTCCGCCCGCCGTCCAAAGGCTCCTCTGCCGAGCCGCCTCAAAAGCGCAAGCGCGGACTCATGCTGGAGCTGCTGGAAGCGGCGCAGAAACTCGCCGCGAGCGTGGGCGGGAGCGAGGCGGAGGAATACGAAAACGGCTGGACGCTGCTCTGGGTCAAGGGTGTGGAGAGAGAAGGTTGGAAGAACCGCGTGACGGCGGAGTTCTTGGGGCTGGATGAGACGAAAGAGATCATATTCTCTTTCGAGTCCGCCAGCGAGGTGGTGAAAAGCGGCGACGTGATAAGCTTGCGCGACGAAAAGATCAGCCTCTTCGATATCGAGCGAATGAAGACGCGCACGTATGCCGTGATGATCGAAGAATGGCCCGTTGGGGAAGATGCAGCCACCAAGGACGAGTGAAGTTGCGGCCCGGAGTCTCCTCCGAGCCGCGTGCGGGAAAGTATTCAACCGTCTCGTTTGAGCCGGTCCAGCTTGCGCAGGATGCGCCAGTGCTCAAGTTCGCGCTCCAGCCACGCCACACGGTTTTCGCCGATCTGGACGCGGGCGGGGAACTGATGCTCCAGCTCAAGCAAGCGAACATGCTGCGGGCTGTAGAGGACGAGATCCTTGAGCTCCTTCTTGCCGACGAACCTGTCTTCGGGGCCGAGCGGACGGCGATCCTGGCAGAACGGGCAGGGGCCCCGGTCATCGACCTTGGCCTGCATCCAGGCTGTCACCTCGGCCGAGGACCACGCCACACGCGCTTTACCGAGATGGATGCGCTTGGGAAACTCGCCGCGTTCCTCCAGCCGGTAGATGTGCTGCAGCGAGAAGAGCACGCGGTGCTTGAGCTGTTTTGCGTTGATGAGCCGGTCAGCAGCCGGGCTGTTCGCGGTGATGCCAGACCGGCCAAAGTCGGAAATGTGCTCCAAATGGGGCTCCATCACGATGGGTCAATCGATGCCTGCGGCACCTGCTGACTAAGACATCGTCGATGAAGGGCGGTTTGCGGAGGGGAAAGCTGTTCCCCCATGCGTTGGAACTAGGTCGTCTGCTGCGACCGGATAATCTGAATATGATTCGTGGCCGAGGCTGACACGGGCGCGATGATGTAGGTGGTGTCGGCCTTGCCTATTTCAGATCGTTCGGGCTTCCAAAGCACCTTGTCGTCGGGCGTAAGCTGTCCGACCAAGAGGACTATATTTGTTTCGATCCAATCGAAGAGCGTGTCGGCATCACTCAGGTCGACTTTGTCGTCGGGGCTGGCCGTGCGCGTGGTGCCAAGGTGCAGGATTTTCTGGTTCAGCGCATTGATCTTTCCCCTGACCTCTTCCGGCTTTTTCGGCTTAAATGCTGGCACCAGATCAGTGGCGTGAGCGTTTCGGTTGTCGCTTTTTCCAGTGAGGAATTCGTGAAGAACCCTGGCGTGTGCCGCGAAAGACTCGAAGAGGGCATTCCAGCGCAAAGCGGGCTGCGTGAGCTGTATCTCCCGATGTGTGTACCTCAACATCAGTAGTTCGTAGGGCAGGTGGTGGCCGAGGAGCTCGTCTTTCGTGCTCTTGTTCATCGTGGCTTGTCCTTGAGCGCCTTCTTCAGGTGCGCGGCCCAAAGACGTAGCGCATTCCGCATTTCCTGCCGATACTCAAACCGATTGTAGACGCCGGCGACCCCTGCAAAGGTGCCCGTACTGTGATTGAGGATCTTCTCCACCACATGCGGGGGCACGCCGAGCTCGGCCATGCCGGTCGCCGCGGTGCGCCTGAGATCGTGCAGGGTCCAGTCGTGGAGCTTGGCGGTCGCATCGAGACCGCGTTTGCCTTTTGAGTAGCCGGAATATGACTGCTCCGGCTTGCCGCGCGCTGGGAAGACGAACTCGGATTCAAAGCGCGGGAGCGTCTTCAGGATGGCGCGCACGCGCGGCGTCAGCGGAACGGTATGGGCTTTGCCGTTCTTGGTACGCTCACCCGGAATTGTCCAGAGCCCGGCCTTGAGATCGATCTCGCTCCAGCGCATACCGACGACCTCGCCCCGGCGCTGGGCAGTGAGAAGGAGGAGCTGGAAGATGGCGCCGAACGGATAGCCCTCCGCCTGGCTCGCCTTCCAGAGCTTGACGAGCTCGGCGTCTGACAGGACGCGCTCACGCGATCGCTTCTTGGCGGGCGGCTTCAGATTGAGGCAGGGGCTGGTTTCGACAAGGCCACGCTCGACCGCCCAGCCGAAAAATTTGCGGATGACGGCATAGGCGTGAACGGCGGCACTGGGCGTGCCGCGCGCCACGATGGCATCGAGGATCGTCAGCACGTCGCTGCGGGTGATGGCGCCGAGGACCCGCTTCGACCAGGGATCGAGAAAGACGGAGCGCAGAATGCGCTCGGTTTCAGCGGCCGTGGAGGCCCGGTTGTGATGCGCGCAGTAGAGATCGACAAATTGATCCACGGCCTGCGCAAAGGTGAGGGCCTTCGAATCCGGTCCATCGTCGCCGGACAGCGCCTCGCCTTGCGGGTCGATCCCGTCGGCGATCTGGCCGATTGCCGTGTGCGCATCGGCACGCGCCTTGGCGAGAGACGTAAAGGGATAGCGGCCCAGCGTCATGCGCCGGGTACGGCCGCCGATGCGGTAGTTGAGATAAAAGACCTTGACCCCGCTGGCTCCAACGCGGACGCCAAAGCCCGGGAGTTTCCCGTCCGCGTATTGAACCTGGCCCGAATCCGGCACCGGGAGATTGCGGACGAAGATGTCGTTGAGGTGCGCGCGGCCGGCCAAAGTCTGACCCTCCCTCGGAAGTGACTGAGGGTCAGGTTAGGACGCACATAGGACGCAAATGAGGCCGCGTTGGCGGTTGAGCGCACACGCAGGTATGTTGATGGAAACTACGTATAATCAATAAGATGATGCACAAGCATGAGATTCAGTCGTTCCCTATGATCTCCCGGAAAATCAGACTGGGGGACTGGGGGTTGGGAGTTCAAATCTCCCCACTTCGTCTGAGCCGGTTTGACAGTATTCTGCATAATCTAGTGCCAATCCAGGTGTTCAGGCGACCGCCCCGGGACCCTCGGCCCGGCGTAGTGCGCGATACAACGTGGGCATCGAGACGCGCAGGGTGCGAGCGACCTCGTACGGTGCCAACCTGCCGGACGAAATGGCTTCTCGAGCCCAGTGCGCATCGTCTTCGGCGATCTTGCGCTCGCGGCCGAGATGCTGACCGCGCGCCTTGGCAGCGGCCATGCCGGCGCGGGTGCGATCGCTGATGAGGCTACGCTCGAATTCGGCGATGGCGCCGATGACGTGGAACATCAGCTTGCCGCTGGCCGTGGTGGTGTCGATCGCTTCCGAGAGCGAGCGGAAGCCGATCGCTTCCTCCTGCAGACGCGTGGTGATCTGGATGAGATGAGCCAGACTGCGTCCTAGCCGGTCGAGCTTCCACACGACGAGCACGTCACCGGTCGTGAGTGTCCTGAGCGCATTGTTGAGTTCCCGGCGATCGGTCTCTGCACCGCTGATGCCTTCATCGCAGAATATCCGTGCGCATCCGGCAGCTCTGAGAGCGTCGAGCTGCAGGCTCAAGTTCTGTTCGTCCGTCGAAACGCGCGCGTAACCGATCAACATACCTTCATGTTCGCAAGCCGCTCTCGTTCGCGGAAATCGCGCACGGCTCACATTATCAAATTGGGTCCCTTTTGACGGCGCTCCGGGCGCGACTGCGCACGACGTGCAAAACCGTCAGAACACGCAGTTTACCATTTCCGACGAGGTGCTGCCAACCCCCATGACAAAAGGGACCCCTTCTGAGCCATGGCGCGCCGAGCAAAACGGACGAAATCATCGGTGCAGCTCCTGCACCTCGCCGTCGCGACAGCAACCGTATTCGTGCTGCGGAGTTCTCCCCCGCACCCGACGGACGGATGCAGCACGCACATTCACATTGAGGGCCAGGCGGCTGGGTACCCTTCAAAAGTGGTTCGCACTGCGTTGTTGTCAGTGTCTCAAGATACCGACATTACAAAAGTCGTTGGGCTCGCGCTGGGAGGAAAGACGCCGTGGACGGTTACCTGCTACCTCCCGCGCCGCCAGTTCGCAGACCTCTTGGCCATGGTGCTCGCCGACAAGCTCCGTGTCGTGGAGTTGATCTTCGACGAACTCCGTTGGCATAAGGGAACGCTACTGTCCGTGCATTTTACGACAGGCGAAGTTTAACGGACGCCGCGAGGGAGGTGTGCTCCACGGCCATTTTGGCGCCTGGGCGCTGCCATCCACCAGTGGTGCTCACCTACGCCGGTCGGGAGCCTCAAGCACCTGAGACTTCTTGTCCAAGCCATGCGTGACGGCCTTGTCACCGCATGCAAGGCAGGGAAAGCCGAGGACGATGAACTCGTTGAGTTTGGGGTGCTTCGCTATGCTGGGCGTTTCTGTTGCTGCATCCAGAGGTGGGTTTTGATCGTTTGCCTAAGCCAAATCTGCGGACTCTGATCGGGTAAAAGGACTCTAAGCCCAGCCGTCAAGTTGGTGACGGCTGGGCGCGAGCTTGATGCCGTTTCAGAGCCAAAAGGTTCAGTTCTAATCGGCCCAGAATGCCCCGTATCGCAGGCCTTCCGCCCACGTCGTGACCTCCCTTTCAAGCCAAGCGACGCGTGTTACCCCAAGTGGGATACGGCAAGGAAACTGGCCGCGTTTCTCGAGGCGATTTAACTGCTGGCGGCTGAGGGATGTGAGGTGACGTACCTTGGCGTAATCGAGGAAGCGATCACCGGATCCGATGACAGCTTGCGCGCAAGGTCGTAAGTTGACCTTCGACTGCATCCAGCTAATTACGGCTTCCTCAGGCCAGCCAACCCGCCGATCGCATAGGTGAACGCGGGCGGGAAACAGACCTTCATGCTCAAGCCGATAAATGTGCATATCGGAGAATACCACGCGATGCAGCACCGCTGGCAGTGCGAGCAAGCGAGAACCAATGTACGGGTTGGGGGCAAGTTCCATGTTGGTCACTCCACAGAATTGCAGACAGAATATTCCGAGGTCGAACCGTACGTACGGCTGACCCAGTCGTGAAGGTCGCCCGGCGTGTAGAGCACCCGTGCGCGCAGTCCGCGCCCGGCTTTCATGAAGCGTGGACCATCACCCTGCACACGCAGGCGTTCGAGGGTGCGCGGAGATAGACGCAGGTACTTGGCGGCTTCAATTGTCGTGAGCAGGCTCGGCTGATTGGTGTGTGGCATCTGCTTTCCTTTCGTTATGAAGAGAAAAGTGGCCACCAGCCGCCAGCGCGCAAGAGGCTCAGCGTGTTGGATTCTCAGCACATATGTGTGGTCCGGCCTCTCATATGTACGTGCCCACCTCACATATGTACGTGCCCACACAGACGTGCCCACACATAGTGTCGGGCCATTAGAGCATGGGCTGTCCGCAGTGCCACACGGGACTGCCTTCCTAGCCTTTGGATTGCTGCCAGCGGAGAAATCGCTTCGCGGCTGCGCGCATGCGGGCGTTCGGCGCCGGCGGCCTGCGCAGCGCCTCAATGAACGCTTCGGCGTCTCGCTTCGACAGGCGCAGAACGCCTCCCTCAGGCGGCAAATCTAATTTCTCAGGTTCATCGGACATGAGCCCATTCTATGCGAACCAGAAAGCGTTAGAAAGTCGTCGTGCCCACGCTTGCTTCAGCTTGTTGCGAAGCCGCCTTATTGGTCCGGTTAGAGTTCCTCGATTCTCACGAGCTGTGTGCATTCTCGGCCCCGAGGTTCGCGATGAAGATCGACATCACCAGCCAGGAGTATTTCCGCGATCCAGCCGCCGCCACGGCGCGCATCCGTAGCCTCGGGCCGTTGGTCCAGATCCGCTTTCCGATCATCGGCAAGGTCTGGATCACGACGACCCAGGAGTTCGCCGGTCGGGTGCTGAAGGACAGCCAGACTTTCACGCTGCGCAAGGACGGCAGGATCGCGGGCCTCGGCTGGTGGATGCCGGGCGTGATCCGCGCCATCGCCAACAACATGCTGACCATTGACGAGCCCGACCACACGCGGCTGCGCGAGATCGTCGATGAAGCCTTCCGGCGCCGCGCCATTCTCGACATCGAGCCGCGTATCCGGGCCATCGCCGACGAGCTGGCGGATCGCCTCTTTGACTCCGGCAGCCCGGCCGAGCTCATTGACCGCTATGCCCGGCAGGTGCCGCTGACCGTCATTTGCGAACTGCTCGGATTACCACCGGCGGACCGGCCGAAGTTCATCGCATGGACCAGAGGCTTCACGCGACTCACCGGCGTCGTCGGGTTCTTCAAGGTTGTGCCGGCGATGTCGGCGATGAAGCGGTACTTGGAACAGCAACTGCACGATGTCCGCGAGACCGGAGGCGAAGGGCTGATCGCCGAACTTGTCCGTGTCGAACAGGAAGGCGGGCGCATCACGCCCGAGGAAATGGTGGCGATGGTGTTCCTGCTGCTCGGCGCCGGCACCGAGACGACGACGCATCTCATCAGCGGCGCCGCCTTCGAGCTCATGCGCGAGCCGCGGCTGCGCGACTGGCTGCGGGCAGACTGGAGCCGCGCCAACCTCGCCGTCGAGGAAATGCTGCGCTTCGTCTCGCCGGTTCAGTTCTCGAAGCCGCGCTTCGTGCGCCAAGACATCGAACTGGGCGGCGTGCAGCTGAAGAAGGGCGAGAAGGTAATGGCCATGCTGGCCGCCGCCAACATGGATCCGGAGGCGAATGAGCATCCCGACAGGATCGATCTGACGCGACGGCCTAACTGCCATCTCGCCTTCGGCACCGGTATCCACTTCTGCCTCGGCCATCAGCTGGCGCGCATTGAGGCCAAGTGCGCGCTCGCGGCGCTGTTCACGCGCTGGCCGGATTTAGCACTCGCCGTGTCAGCCGCCGACATCCGCTGGCTGGAGCGTCCTGGGCTGCGCGCGGTGCGCGAGCTGCCGGTGATATCATCGCTAACCGTTGCGAGCGCGGCTGTGGATGCTTGATGCGATGCAGTTTTTCGCAACTCATCCCGCTCCAAGGCGTCGACGATGACCAAAGAGCTTCGCGTTCTCATGGACAGCGCGCCAATCGGTACACTGACGCAGGACCAGCGCGGTCACTTCCATTTTTCGTATGACGACGACTACCGGAATCAAGATTCCGCGGTGCCTATGTCGCTCTCGACGCCGCTCGACGTTGCGGTCCACGGCGATAAGGCCGTGCGTCCGTTCCTCTGGGGCCTCCTCCCCGACAGCGACGCGACGTTGAACCGATGGGGTAAGGGCTTCGGGGTCAGCCCGCGCAACCCGTTCGGGCTTCTCGCTCATGTTGGCGAAGATCTCCAGGGTTCCATTCAGATAGGACCGCCAGATCGCGTCGAGGAACTCAAGAAGCGAGGAAAGACCCAGTTATCGTGCGAGGCCCTCGCTAGCGGGCTTGCAGGGCTGATCAAAGACCCCGGTGCGACCCAGTTCACGATGGGTGGGGGACAATTCAGTCTATCAGGCGCGCAGCGCAAGAAGGCGCTCTATCTGGTGAACGGCAAATGGTACGAGCCGGGCGGCCGCACGCCGACCACCCATGTCATGAAACCTTCCATCATCGGCCTCGCAGGGCAGATCGAAAATGAAATGTTCTGCGTCCGCCTTGCTCCTCGGCTCGGGTTGCCAGCGCCCACGTGCTGGACAGAAGACTTCGGCGGCATCTCGGTCGTGGTTGTGGAGCGCTATGACCGCCGACGCTTGAGCGGTCGCAAAGTCCTCCCCTTGGATAAATCCGGTGGAGAGGTCTACCGCATCCATCAGGAGGATTGTTGCCAGGCCCTCAAGGTCGACCCGCGCAACAAATACCAACGGGAGGGCGGCCCAGGGATGAAGGTCATCATGGAGCTGCTCTCGGCTTCGGGTCGACCCAGCGAGGACAGGGATCGCTTCATGCGGGCCTGCGCTTACAACTATGTCATTGGCGGCTCGGACGCTCACGCCAAGAACTACGGACTGTTACTTTCCGCTCGTGGCCGATTCCGCCTGGCACCGCTCTACGATATCGCCAGCTGGCTGCCGTACTCCAAGAATAGGAAGGACGCCCGCCTCGCGATGTCTGTTGACGGCCACTACGGGTTCGACAGTATTTTGCCTCGGCATTGGGAAGCGGAGGCAAAGAAATCCGGCTACGACGGAGTTCGCGCTCTGGCCCATATTCGCGACATCCTGGCTCGCCTTCCGGACGAGGCCAACGCGCTGTTTGCATCCTGCCTCCAGGAGGGGACTGCAACTCCGGAGCTGAAGCAACTTCTCGACCTTTTGCTGGAACGCGCTGTCGATCTTACCGAGACGTATGGGGCCGAGGCGGTGCCGGATGACAATGATAGGTGATCGGCCGCTCCTCACGAGCGTGCGTGGTCGCAGTCCCTATTCGATTGTGATCGTCACCGTTCCCCGATCAGGGATCTCCGCCTGAACCGCCACCGGCTTCGCGCTGGGCAACGTCAACTTCATCTCGATGACCCGCGCCCCTTCGCCATGGCTGAAGGTCTCGAGCAGCCCTTCGATCGCTTCTTGAGCGCCCTCGTGGCTCGCGAAGCATTCGTCTTCAGAGTTATATGCGATCCAAATCGTGCACTTGGTCATCGCGGTGCCCACCCCAGCTATCACTCCAATGCGCCATCGATAGCCAATTGCCGTCGCCCTGCGAAGCAGTTTTCTGGTTTCGATCAGCCCCTAGCTCCCTGCTCCTGCTACAGCGCCGAGATCGGAACTTTCGCCATATGCGCCTCGATCACGCTCAGCATGTCTTTGCTGAGCGGCAGGTTCTTACTCTCAGTGGCCCAGATCTCGTGGAAGCGCGCAACGGTTTCCTTCGCCATGTTGCGCACCAGCTTTTCGGGCAGGCGTGCCTTGCTCGCGAGGTAATCGAGTTCTGCCAGTGAGAACTCGTACATCTTTTTCGTTCGCCCGACGGTGAGCGCGGACTTCGTGTCGTTCAGGTAAGGAATGGTCGAGATGAAGTCGTAGGCCGGCGACAGCCGTGCACCGCGGCGCTCCGGATAGATCAACGACCAGTTCTTCGCGTGCATGTCGGCGTTGCCGATCAACGCATTGAAGACGATGCGGCGGACGAACTCCGCGATATCGTCCTGGGGCGTCTCGGCCGCCAGAACATTGGCGATGTTGCGGTAGCTGATGCGCTTGTACTTGTCCTCGGGCCACATATCGAAGACTTGGGCGAAGTCCTCGGAATGAATAAGGCCCGCATCACTGCGGTCAAAGCGGCGTACCGCAAAGGCGGAGCCCCCGAGACCGCCAAAGCCATCGGGCAGGCCAACAATATCGTCGAGTGCAAGCAATGTGATGTCGGGGACGTCCATGCCGATCTTTGCGGCAAGGGTCATCATCGAGAACTCGTTCTCGGGGAGCATCTCGAAGCGAGCAGAGGCGAGCTTGACAATCCAGGATCCGCCGATGCCGTGCTGGGGGATGGCAAGTCCACCGGGTGCCACTTCAATGGCCGGCAGCTTTAGCTGCACACCTGCGAGCGAAAAGCGCAGGGCATGTTTCAGCCTGTCGCTCTCGGCCACCTGATGATCCGCGACATCGGGCGGGAGGGGGTTGCCATCCGCCTGCGCGACGGTAATCGCGCCTGGGAGATCTGCGCCAAGCGCCCACAGCAACTGGAATTCGCGTTTTGCATTCACCCCAGCCTTGCGCGCCAGGTAGTCGCGCAGCGGTGCTTCGGGCAGGAGATTGGAAAAGAACGGCGACACGCGTGTCCGGGTCTTGGCGATATCGGTGATGAGGCCGCCAAGGGCATCCTTGAAGCGAAGGCTCAAAGTGGGGCGCTGCGGATCGGCGACGTAGGCGTCATCGAAGGCAAACAGCGACTGATCGCCGGGTGCGTTGGTGATCGTGCCGATTTGCTGACCGTGCAGCAGCACCTTCAGAATGGAGACGTCAGTCATCGCGCTCGCCTGCAGGTCTCATTCGCTGCCTTATAGATCATGCCGCACCGCGCGCTTGGGTCCCGGGGGCCCGGGCTACTATCGTCTGCTAAGGTTTGCGCACTGCCTTTTTGCCCGCGCTTCTTTTGGTTGAAGCGGCCTTTTTGGGCGCAGCCGCCTTCTTGGCAGCACTCTTCTTCGCGGCCTTGACCGGCATTACCGGTGCCGGCTCTAAACGGGAGCCGATCATCTTCGCTGACTTCTTCGACACGCCGGCGGCGTCGGCGAAGGACTGCCATCGGTATACCGCCGCGCGCACCTCCTCGATGATTTCTTCGTATCTTGCGATGCCATGCTTCTTAGCGAGCGCGCGCAGATGCGCGACGCCAGGCGCCTTTCCTTCGCCCATCACCATCATGCTCTGCTCGCCGCCTGGGCCGACCGAGAAGATGAGATCGTAAGCGGGCGCCAGGGTCCATTGCCCGGTGGCATCGTCAAGCAGGTACGAGAAGTTCTTCGGGTGATCATCGCGATTTTGCGCCAGCACGTTGAAGCACGCGAGCCGAAATGCTTTTTCGACTTGCGTAACGTTCTTGGTGAGCACCTGCGTAGCTTTCAGGAAGCTATCGTAGTCGAGCGACGGGACGCGGTGGTCTGCATGCAGCAAGCCCGAAAGGCTGTGCATATGGATGCGGCGATCCCCGTCGCGATCAAATCTCTTGATGCCGAAATACTTCTTCTTCTTGGCTCCGAAGAGATGCGTTTCGGGAATGTCGACGCCGGCCGCGCGCGCCATTTCGCTGTAGGCATACTCGATCGCTCCGATATCGTTGCTGTCGAGCGTCGAGGGAAACTTGATCATCCAGTGCGAATAGCCGGACGGCAGCTTTCCCGGGCCGTGGATGATCTTCTTCTTGTCGGCACTGACCTGCGCGACGACCTTGGGCCGCGCGCCGGAGGAGCCGCCGTTTAGCTTCAGAAGCTTCTCGATGACCGGCCCCTGACCTCCGGCGAGGACCGTCGCGGCGTCTGCCGCCAGTTTCTCCAGCTTAAGGACGACGGGCTCGGCGTCGGCTTCGCTGTAGTCGGGCTCATAGCTGAGCGCTCCCATGCCGTGGCGGCCGACATAGGCCAGCCGGTCGAGCGGTGTCAGCTCGCCGCGAACCACGCCGAGCTTTTCGACGGCGCGGTCGAGCAGCAGCCGCCCCCATCCATCGGGCAGGCTATCGTTGAATACCCCGAACAGGCCGTCGAACATCGGGGTATCGGCGATGACGACGCCGGCCCGCGTGGGAAGCTCGAACGGCGACAATTGCAGGCCCGTGGCGAAGAAGTCGGCATCGTACTCGAACAGGATGCGCCGGTCCTGCATCGCTAGGCGGCCGACCTTGTGGCGCTTGTGTCCGTCGAGGAATACATTGAGCAGGTTGGCTGCCACGTGCTTCACGTGATCCGCCCCTTCCTGCGGCCGCGCTTTTGCGCGAGCACGCTATCGAGGGAGCGCCCGATGATCGATTGCTCGTCCTCGGCCGCCACTTTGTCGAAGTCGGCGAGGCAATCGAGCACAAGCGCAAGTGCCAAAAGCGAATCGAGTGCTATGTGGCCGGTGCGCTCGAAGCGCCTTAAGCTCGGTAGGGTCACGCCGGAACGCTTGGCGAGCCCTTCCTGTGTCAGGTTAAGCTTCAGCCTGCGGCTGCGGAAGCGTTGGCGCAGCTCGCTCTGGACATCGGCCGGCGATCGAAGATTATATGACAATATGTTATCACTTAGATACTTAAAGGGGCTATAAGTGATAATATACGATCACTTAAAAATCCGCAAGCTCGGGCTTTAAATCCAGCCGCCGATGGTCGAGATGCCGGGAAAGCAGTCGTCGACAGGTCAATGCTTCAAAGAGTATTGGTCTCGCGACCTGCCGTCCGGAACCCGTCCAGAAGTGGACATAAGATCAGGGACGCGGTCGAATGGGATGCCACCCTCAGCGGCAGCACGTAGCTCTAAGCTAAAGTCGTCAAGCGGCTCATGGGACAGTTTTTTCGGTTCACGGTCCCTTAGGTCGTGTCGGACTTTGCGGGGCTTATGGCAGAATGGTCCCGCGACTCGGGGGATCGCTCATGGCAGTAGAACAGCTTACCTATCCGCAATGGACGGAATACCGGAAGAAAAGCGGACTCGATCCGCTCGGGATGCAGAATAGCAGTATCAATCTCTACCAGCGGCTCCTCCCTGGCATCAGCAACGTTACCCTACGCATCAGGTATTATGGGTTCTATGCCTGGCTCGCGCGCGTCTACGCCGAACAGAACGGCGGGACGAAGCAAAACTCCTGGAAGTCGTTCCTCCGGCGCGCCGAAGCCCTCTATGCCCTCACCTCGCAACAAAGCGGCGGCGAGAGCGGCGTCGCGGGTATTCTTTGGGCGGCGAAGAAGATGCCAGATAGCGAAAACGAACCGATCCATTTCGCCGAGAACGCCGATCCTGGCGGCTCCGGCCAGCCCTATCTGCAGCAGGCCTGGGGCGTATTCGGCGCGGCCTATGGCAGTCAGCTCTATGAGATCGGCGTTCTGTCGGAAGCCACCGAACATGACATCCCGGTGCCAAGCACCCAGATCGGCGAAGGCCTCGCAAAGGCGTTCGAGGCGGACCTCGGCAACATCCCCGCGCGGTTCGTTGCCAGCATCCAGGAAGGCACCGCCACGGTGAATGATCTGCAGAGCTTCGAGCAGATCATTCCATCGAACATCGGCGAGGACACGGAGGAGCGGCAGATCTATGAGGATATGCTGTTCGGCAAGACCCTGACGCGGCCCGACGATATTTCACGCAGGGCGACGCTCCACCTCATTCTCAGGGGAGCCGCGCATCTCAAAACGTCACCTACCGTCGATCAACTGCGCTGGCTCTGGTACGCCGGAATGAATGACGACGGCGAACCCTTCCCGCTTGCCGATGACGCTTTGGAAGGTCAGAGACAGTGCTGGTGGGTGTACCAGTCGAATGACCTCCTCCACTTCAGCTATGAAACGCTCCTGAAATTCGCACTCGACACGCTTGCCTCATATCCGGCTGGCACAACACTACGCGCGCTGCTGGAGCGATGCGTTGCAGATATTGAAGACGGCGCTCCGCTCTGGCCCGGCACGTGGCAGGAATTCTGCGATCAGAACCCACCCGCCGCAAATGCCGGTTCCGAGGAAGACGAAAGTTCAGACTTCTTCCTCAGCGATGAAGCCCGTCCGGGCGGCGGCGATGCCGGAACCTGCACGGCGCAGAACGCCTGGGCGGCACTGCGGCTTATCGCTGTCGTTATGCAGCGCACTGCAACGGCTCCGGACTTGCTCAAGGAAAATCTCGGCAAACTCGACCCTCGGGGTTTTCACTCGCTTATCACTGAAACTGCGTTCTTCGCTGGCCTTGGCAAAGAGAACTTCACACAAACCCTCGTCCGCCTGATTGAGGAGCGCGTCATCAAGCGGCACCTCTGGGTCGCCCACCGCAAATTCCGCTACCAGGGTGATTACACCTTCCTCATTGACGCGGACGAAGGCCTCATCAGGCTGCGCGCGACGGCTGGTCCCGTGTTCACGAACCCAAGGCTCGGCCCGGCTATCCGCTTCCTCGAAGACCTGCACCTCATCGACGAAGACGGCCTCACGGCTGCAGGCGAGAGGCTGGTTGCCCCGGCATGAAGCTCTACGAACATTTTGGCAAAGACGGCTTCCACACGAGCATCGCCACGAGCTTCGGCATCGACTTCGATGCCTACGAGAACATTCTTCTCGCCCGGTTTCGCGGCGCGGGCTGCCACAACAATCTTCTCGTTGTCGATAGCGGCATGCTCAGCTTTGCCCTCGACGGCGCGTCACCCATGCCTGCCTATGCCGGGAAGAACTATACGGTGACGGGCGCGAAGGCGCGGAACGTGTTTCATCCGAAGATCGTACTGCAGCTTGGACGCAAAAAGGGCCGCATGTTTGTAAGCTCGGCCAATGTGACCGCGTCCGGCCTTGCGGGCAATCTCGAAGTCGCGGCGCTGATCGAGTGCGTGGGCGACGACACAGGCGAAACCAGGCTCATCGCCGCGTGCTGGAGGTATCTTGAGCGGTTCCTCGATAAAGAGGACCAGGCTATCCGGCATCAGCTGAACTGGATGTGGAGCAGGACGCCGTGGCTGCGCGACGCAAAACCTGCGGAAGGCATCGTCAAGCTCGCCGACGGCACCGGGGCGGCCTTCCTAACCACGGGCAGACATGAGGGCATTGCAGTTCAGTTTGCGCAATGTATCGGCGGATCTGCCGTCAAACGCCTCATCGCAATAAGCCCCTATTGGGACGACGAACTGGCCGCCTTGTCCTACCTCGCAGACAGAACCTCCGCCGCAGAAATATGCGCGCTGATGGATTGCGGACAGCACCCTTTCCCTGCCCAGGCCCTGCATGGCAGACCACAGTTCAGGGTCCATGATTTCAAGCGGGGCGACCGTTTCATCCACGCCAAGATTATGATCGCCCAGACAGCCGACGCGGACCACGTGCTGTTCGGCAGCGCGAACTGCACAATCGCGGCAATGGGCGATGGCCGGTTCACCGGCTCCAACGAGGAAGCCAGCATTTACCGCAGGCTGCCGCCAGGCGATGCTCCCAAAACCCTCGGCCTCGAAGACGTCCTTGCCTCAGCGCCGCTAAACCCCGCCTCTATTCCTGACATCGCGCAGGGCGGCGACGTTCCGCTTGCCGAGATGCGGCAGCGCAATCCCGGCAGGTTTGAGTATTCCTCCAATGTCCTGCGATGGTGGCCGCCAGCTGGTACCGACCAAGCTGCGCGTGATCTTGACCTGCTGGACGCCGAAGGCGCGATCCTTCCGATCAAGCCAAGGCGGCAGCCCGAGCGCGGGGATGGCGTCGTGAGGTTTGACCTAACAGGCGGCGCGCAAGCGCCCTCCTTTGCCCGGATACATTATGCCGGTGGCGAGGTTTCCGCTCCGGGCATCATCTTGTTCATCGATGCCCTGCGCGCTGAAGTGCGTGACGCGCGCAGCAAGAAAATTGACGCCGCCATCGCGCAGCTCGATGGCGAGCTAGAAGCCAGCCTCCTGCTGCTTGATGTTCTGTATGAAATTCAGGATGCCGAAGCCGCTGAACGCAGCGTGGGAACACGCGCGGCGCGAAAATCCGGAGTCGCCCCACGTCCCACAGATGATGCGGAAGATGATGGCCGCATGCTTCCTTATGAAGAATTTGTAGCCGGTCGGCGCTTACGTTCCGACGCCGCGCCAGGCGGAAGCAGCCTTGGTGCAAGCTATGTTTCATCGGTGCGCGGCTTTCTCAACCGCCTGCTGTCGCTGACCGACCCTGGCAACCCCGATGCGGAGAAGGATCTCAGCGGCGCGCTATCAACCGGCGATGAAGTGGCCGATGCCGGAGATGCGCTTGAGGGCGGCGCGTCGTTCGATCCGGCACCGCAACCGCAAGAGCAATCAGACAAGATTGACCCAGCTACGGAAAGCCGTCTGCGACGCGCCCGGCAACGCGACAACCGCGAAGCGTTGCTCGATGCGGTCGCGTACCTGCAGGAAGACATCCCCGAGAAAGCAAAGTCGAAAGGCCTTGATTCAGTAGACCTGCTGCGCCTCCGGGCGATGGTCATGATTATCGCCTCGGCGGGCTGGAACGGCCTGCAACCCGTGAACGATCTGTTGCAAGTGCTGCCGCCAGCGGGCGACCTCGATGGCTCCTGGCCCAGGCTCATCGGCAAGGCACTGTCCGCTTATTTCGGCGGCAAGAACGCCCCGATCAAAACGCTCACGCTGGACGACTATCACGACCACGTGCCGGAAGACGTTCTTGAGTTCTGGGCAACCTGCATGTGGGCAGTACATGCCATCACGCTGGCATGCGAGCAACACAGCGAATCCGCAACGCTGTTTGGCTCGATACGCCAGATGCAACGAAGCATTTATCAGATCGCCGGATTCCTGCCCGGCGAGCTTGTCAACACGCGGATCTCGCGCGTATTCGACGGGCTTAACGCGAGGTTCTCTGCCCGGCTGAAGCTTGACGGCACCGAAATAATTGAGCGCCACCGTCAAGCCGCAGCCGGTGGCACGGTCACTTCGGCCCAGTAGTCGGAAGCTACTTCTGCCCGGCCGAGTTTGCGGAAGTCGAAGGCATCGAGTTTCAGCCTACTGAGTAGGCGATTGTGTGTCTGCGCGGCCCGTGACCGCCGACCGCAGCTAGTTATCCGGCGCGCAACGATCACTCATCGCCGCAGTTGACCTCCTCCCTTCGGGGCAAATCACTTAATGTCGACCCACACGGGAGGGCGCGATGCGCGAGGGAATTCCTCCGGACGGATATGTTGACCGCCTCTCCGTCGAGGCGCTGCGGGGATTTGAGCACATCGCGGAGGCCGCGCGCGTCCGGGTCGATGAGGGACCAGATATGCCGGGCGTCGACCGGCGCAACACCTTCAATACCCCGCAATTGGGTGGTGTCCGCGAATGGCTCGCCTCGATTGCAAGGCTGATCGACGAGCCGCTTCTGTCGCGTGTCAGAGTCCGCGATGAGGCTGGCAAGGAAACCGTCTACTTTATCGCCCATACCAGTCCGACCTCAGCCCCCAAGGGGATGCAGGTAGCTAGCCGGGATGCATGGCCCGGCCGTCTTGCCTCCGTGCCGGCTGGTGAAAGCATAGATATCGGCGAGCGCTTCTACACCGTACTCGAGCGCGCCATCCTGCACCCCGTTCGGGACGACAACTGGGATAGCCGCAATACCGTCATCGAAGTTAGCGGCAAGACCTTCACCGTACCCTCGCTCGCGCGCTTTCTCGAGCAGCCGGTAGCCACCTCCGGAGATCTCCTCCGGCAGGCGCTGCGGGCCGAAGACCGCGCTCGCCTAATTTTCGAGGGTACGCAGCGCGGCATCCTCACTCGTATGGGCCTGCGGGAAACGCACATTCTCGATCGCGTCCAGGACAATATCTTCCGTCTTCCGATTAACCGGCAAATGCTGCTGCTCGGGCCCCCGGGCACCGGCAAAACGACGACCATGATCCGCAGGTTGGGCCAGAAGCGGCAACTCGGCTATCTGACGGACGGAGAGAAGGCACTGATCGACGAAAACCGCGTCTCGCGCCATGCCGACGACTGGTTGATGTTTGCGCCGACCGAGCTGCTGGCCCGCACCGTCAAGGAGGCGTTCGCGCGTGAACGGGTTCCAGCTTCCGACCGTAACATCACCACCTGGGCAAACCTGCGCCGCGAGGTGGCGCGTCAGAGCCTCGGCGTCCTGCGCACCGCCGCGGGCTCCGGCACATTCATTCTGCACGATGGGGCATGCCACGTCAGCGCGCAGTCCTTCGCCGAATTGATCCCGTGGTATGAGGACTTCGCCAGGACGCAGGATGAAGGCTTCTGGCTAGAGCTGTCGGCGGCCGCGACGCTGCTCGCCGAGTCCCGCAACGCCGATCAAGCTTCTCTCGGACGCAAGGTGCGCGATGCCTTGAAAGGCGCGCACCAGGGCGCTGACCCGCGCGTGTTCCTGGCGCTCGACGACCTCTCGGGTGCTTTAGAAGGCATGGCATCTGCCTTGCGCAAGCGCGCCGACGACGCCGTCACCAAGGCGATCAACGTCGCCCTCAACGCAGACTCCTCGTTCCTCGACCAGCTTGCCGACCTGATCGATACGCTGGACGCGGCGGACAGTGACGAAACCCAGGAAGACGAGGAGGAAGAGCGGATAGCCTCGGGTGCGACTCGCCGTGCAGGTGCTGTCGCGGCGTATCAGCGTGCCATCCGCGCGCAATGCCGGGCCAAAGCGAGCGGCCGGCCCCTGTCAAGGGCAAGTGCTGCGGCCGCGATCTTGGCCTGGCTCGGAGAACGCGTTCCCCCTCCAGCCGAGTGCGCGACCATCGCAGATGGCATGCCCTATCAGGACGCTCTGCGCTGCTGTGTTGCGCCCGCACGCCGCTATCTGACCGGAATTCCGGCCCGCTATCGACGCTTCCGTCGCCAGCGGCAGAGCGATGGGCGCTGGTATCGCGCCGAAGCAATACCGGCCCGTGACGTCGATCCGCTCGAGCTCGACATGGTGTTGCTGGCGATGCTGCGAGCAGGCGCCGCCCTATTGCGCAACCGCGATGTTGCTGGGCGTCTCGAGACCGGCCGCTATGCGATGCTGCAGCCCGTTGCAGCACTTATCCGCAACCAGATTCTCGTCGATGAGGTGACCGACTTCTCTCCCATCCAGATAGGCTGCATGCGGGAGCTTGCCCAGCCGAAGATCGCCTCCTTCTTCGCTGCCGGTGATTTCAATCAGCGGCTCACCACCTTCGGCATCCGGAATGAAGCGGATCTGCGCTGGTCGGCGCCCGCCGTCCATGTCGAGACCGTTGTCACCGGATACCGGCATTCGGCCCAGCTCAATGCGCTTGCCAGGAGCCTCGTCGACATCGCCGGCGGCGATGCCAACCGTGCTGTGCTCCCCGACCGTATCGACAACGACGCCGTCAAGCCATTGTTCGTTGGCGTTCTAGCGGCGCTCCCCGAAAAAATCACTTGGATCAAGGATCGCGTGTGCGAGGTGGAAGCCTTGAGCGGCACGCTGCCCACCATCGCGGTGCTCACCAACGCCGAAGCAGATGTCTTGCCCGTGGCGGCCGCTCTCAATGCCGCGCTGGTACCGTTCAACGTGCGCGCGGTTGCCTGCGTCGAAGGCTATGATGCCGGCAAGGACAACGACGTGCGCGTCTTTCATGTACGCCACATCAAGGGCCTCGAGTTCGAGGCGGTGTTTTTCCTCGATCTCGACGTGCTCGAGGCGCAGCACCCCGAAATGTTCGACAAGTACCTCTATGTCGCCGCAACGCGCGCCGCCACCTATCTTGGTCTGACTTCGCGAAACCCGCTGCTGCCGGCTCGATTGCAATCCTTGCAGACACAGTTTGCTCGTGATTGGTCTGACGTCGTTCCGGCCCATGCGCATTGACGCCGCGGGACAGCCGGATCATCCCGTGTGGGCCTGTTCTTTCAGAAGGACTTTCCAATGAGCGAAGCCTCATTACCGCGCAAAGAAGCGCGCATCGTCACCGGTGAGCTGCTCGCCATCATTGCCGCCATCGATGCGGTTTTCATCAGCCCTCCCCCGCGTGATCCTCGAGCGGAACATGGCGGCCTAGCCGACGTCATGGTCATCTTGGACTATCCGCGCGAGATGCTCATCGTCCTGCGCAACGACATCGTCGAGTATCTCGAGGCGGCGATCGAACGTATCGCGCCCCTGACGCAGCCCGAGGAAGGCCTGTTCGACGCCATCGACGACGATTTGAGCCTGCGGTCTTTACGCGATGCCATTACGGCCGCGGTGTCCGATGTCGAAGGCGCAAAGGACGGGCTGCGCCGCTTACGCAACCGCATCCGCGAACGCCTCAAAGGGTTCGGCGCCGCCGCCGCCAGCGTCAAGACCGGCGCGGGCCAGGCGCTCGACTGGATCAAGAGCATCATGGGTTGGCTCAGAAACGTGTGCGGCACGCTGTGGGCGATGCTAGCCAGGCTGACAAAGCCTGTCGAGTGGAAGCTCTCAGGCAAGGTAGGCACCGGCGCTCTGGGCCTCCTCGATGTCGGCATCGAGATCACCTTTCGCGCCGACGACAAGGAGAGTTCCTGACCCTCAGAAGGTGGTGATACCGGCGGCAGCCGGAACAGCCCTTGCGGCGCTATGGCCCTAGTACGCGGCGCCCACGTCTTCGTGCGCCCGTGACGCCAGCCCTCCGTCTAAGTCGGCGCAAAACCGATCGATGCCGCGCTCACGTCTATGCTGGAGGGACGGGAATCCTATAATGACGCCAGCGGAGCGTGTCGACCGTTCGACTCCCGGAAGCGAACATATGCGTCGATGCCGAGAGGTAGCGCCGCCGTCCCCAACCCGCGCGCCACCATGGGCGCGCGGCTACGAGAGAGCGACACCGCGCGCCTTGGCCCACCGCTCCAAGATTTTTATCTCGTCGGTGCGGGCCGGGCGGTTGGCGAGCCCGCGGACCTGCACGATGCGGTGCTGCCGGTCGAGCTCGATCGTGAGCAGCCGCTGAGTCGCGGCGGCAACGCGCCGGCGCAGCGACCAGATCGACGCCTGCCCCCCAATGCACTTCGACGCGTAGCTCGCAACGCAGTGACGCATCGCCGCCGACTCGGAGACAAGCGCGGCGGCCGTGCGCAATTGCGTCATCACGTACTCCTCCCGCTTGGAGCGATCCTTGTTCGACGTGGTCCACGACCAGTCAGCGATCATCGCGCCCGGCCAGTTCCCGCCAGCAGGTGCTTGCGGCTGCAGAAAGCCGCCGCGTGCACGGTCGCGGACGTGTTCGGCGCGGAGGCGCGCAGCCTCGATGCGCTGGATCACGTAAAGGTCGCGATGCCATGCGTGCATCTGCCGGGTCAGCGATGCGAGGGTGCGGCCCTTCAAACCGTAGCGAGCATCCTGCTGGCGGCAGTGCGCCAGGTAATCGCTGAGATCCTCCATCTCCTCGACGGAGGTCGGATGCGCGCAGAAGAAGCGCACCACCTCACGCCAGAAGCCGAAGTCGGCCTCTGGTCGCGGCCACTGGGCGATGCGCGACGACGCGATCCGCATCGCGATGCCGGGATCGTTCGCATAGGAACGGGCAATAGCCTGCCAGATCGCCTGCGCGAAGTTCGGCCGCCCCAGCGGGTTGAGAAAGGCGTGCACCTCTTTGCGCGACAGCCATACATCGGCGCCCGCACGGTAGAGCGCCCCGCCACCGGCAGCCACGATGTACCAGCGCTTGCGCAACGCGATGTCCTCGGGTGCGAGCCCGGTGGTGTCGATCCAGATCTGCTCCAGGTGCTCGGCAACCGGATAGCGCGCGAACAGATAGCGAGCCGCGGCGAGGCGCAGGCGTGCGGGATCGCGCGTCTTCATCTGCGGACGCCAAGCGTAAGCGTCGCGCACGATTTCGCGCTCGAAACCGCGCTTCACCGCATCGATGGCCTGCTGGAAATCCGGTGCCGGACGCGCGCGCTGCGACACACGCCGCAGCGACGCCTCATAGGCTTCAACCCGCGCGCGCTCGGCCTCCTGCCGACGCTGTATCAATGAACGTACCATTGCTGTTCAACCAGAATGAGTGACGATAAGCCGGACGCACTGCGGGCGTCGGCACGGTGTGTGTCGATCGCGGCAGCATTCTCACGGCTCGTCTCCTCTTTGGTTGAACGTCGTCGGGTTCGTAGGGCCGCGTTCTTACATCCGAACATTTTTTGAGGCAAGGGCCCGCGCGCTCACTTCATCTGGCGTTCGCGTGAATGGATCAGGTCCGCTCCGGACGCCACGATGGCGCCGCCGTCAGGGATCAAGGTCAGGCGCCATGTTGAAGCTGATGACCGCCGCAGTCGTGCTGCTGCTAGGAGCGTCCCAGGTCCTAGCCGGCGATCCGTGCGGCCCTGGCCACATGCGAACGGCGAAAGTCCAAAGCGGTGTCTTGGAACTGCGCTGGGAGGGGAGGCTCGCCGATCAGATGTCCGGTGACATCGCAGCCGAGTATGACCGCTCCAAGAAGTACATCTCGGCCGTATCGCTGTCTTTACACTCTTGCGGCGGCTCGTTGCTCTACGTGCAGCGCGTCGTCTCGGTGCTCGAACAGATCAAGGCTGCGCACGAACTTGTAACGGTGGTCGACAGAGGGGCCACATGCGCGTCGGCGTGCGTTCCTATCTTCCTGGCCGGAAAGAGGCGCGCTGCTGCTCTGACGAGTGCGTTCTATTTCCATCCCGTTGTGATGCAGCTAGGCGATCCAGGCACCGATGAAGCCGGCGAACGCATGCGCGTTCGCGCCGAGCTAACGGATGATGTTCTCACGCGCTACTTCGTGAGCGCCGGGATATCGGAGGACTGGCTGCAGTACCTTCGCCGTTCCCTACGCACGCACGATCTCTGGCAAAGTGGCCGCGATCTTTGGGAATCCAAGAGCGGAATTGTCACAGAGACGATCGACAACCTTGAGCCTCGCGAGTATGGCCCGGTCGACTTGCCGACCGGAACGATCTGTGGCGTCAAGTGTCGGGGCTAGGTTCGAGACTGCAGCGCTCTATCCCGTCATGGTGGCTGGCTGCCATCCGCCATCGATCCGATGGCCTCCGAGGTCGAGCCGAACGTCTGTCCGATCCACTCCTTCAGATCGTCCATGCTGTAGAGCACGCGCGCGCTGTTGCCCCGTCCGACCTTCGTATAGCGGGGGCCGCCCCCTTTAAAGCGGAGCTGCTGAAGCTTCGCGGGTGACAGCCGGACGATCTTCGCGGCTTCGATTGTGGTCATTAGGGTCGGCGGTGCATGCGACATGTAATTTCCCTCCACGGTTCATGCATCGAGCCCGCCCTCGGAATGCCCGCCCGGGCCGCTGCGCGCCCAACTACGCGTGCTTTGAGGCCGAGCCCTCCGAAAGCGCTTCCATCTCTTCCAATAGCTCCGCGAGCTTGCCCTTGAGGTTGTCAAAGGTGTTTGCGGACTGCTGTTGCTGAGCCGGTGAAGCGCCAGGCAACTTGCCTGAATTCATGGCATCAGCGAGCGCAGTACCCGTCGCCTCTGCCAGGTGGCTCACCGGATGGGCGGCGAGGTGCGCATAACGCGCGGTCGTGATCGGCGTGTTGTGCCCGAGCAGCTTGCCGATGATCGGCAGCGTACCGCCGCTCATGACGGCAAAGCTCGCAAAGGAGTGGCGCAGATCATGGATGCGCACATCCGGGATGCCGGCCAGCTTTCGGACACGGATCCACGACGCCTGTAGCGCCCTTAAATGCTGACCTTCGGTATGGCCCATTAATACCCAGGGGAAATTCACCAGCCGGGGAATTGAATTCAAAACGTCAATGGCCTGCTGATTGAGCACAATCGGTTTCGACCCCGTCTTGCTGTCGGGCAGCAAGATGAGGCGCCGTTCGAAGTCGATGTAGGACCACTTGAGTGTCAGGATTTCGCCAAGCCGCGCACCGGTAAAGATGAGTAATCGTAGGCCGGCTATGGCCGATGGCATCATATCTCCGGAGGCCTCGAAATCGCACAGCGCTTTTCCGAGCCGCATCAGCTCATCGGCAGAGAGAAAGCGCTCGCATTTCTTTTCCTTGTAGCGCTGGACTTTGCGCACGGGATTGCTGTTCTCGGGGCGCCAGCCCCACACCTCTGCGAGGTTGAACATCTTCGACAGCTGGCCGAGTACGCGATTGGCAGATCCTGGGCCGCCGCGGATATCGCGGCCGCCGGAGCCGCCTTCGCGACGCCGCGCCGTGCGCTTAGACGTCTTTCCCTCCCGGATGGTGCGTTTCAGTTCCTCAACATCAGCACGCGTGATCTCCGCGACGGTCCGGTCGCCCCATTGTGGAAGTATGTGATTGCGGTTGTTGCGCTCATAACCCAGCACAGTCAGGGGTTTGTTGTGCTGCCGGGAGTGGTCGTCGAGGAAGCGCTCGCACAAGTCCGCGATGGTCGGTTGGTTACGCTTGGACGCGCGTATGGCAACAACATTGACGCCGTTGCGGATCTGACCCCAGAGGCGCTGTGCTTCCTCGCGCGCTGTCTCGACTGTCCAGGGAGCGCCATGCTGGCCGATCGTGAACCAGCGCTGCTTCCCGTTCATACGAACTTTGAGGATGTAGACGGCACGCTGGCGCTGGCGGCGAACAGCGAAGCCCTTTACAGTGGAGTCAAAGATCATCTCTCCCTCAGAGAGGGAATCGACGATCCTTTTTGATAGTCGCGCTGATCCGGCCAATGGAATGCCCAACGAAAAATGGTTGCTAGCAACCAGCTAGCAACCAAATGGGCCCCATAAGGTGAGAAATCAAGTCGGAATCGAATGCAATGAGACAGGAAATAGCGAAACAATGGCGCCCGTATTCAAGTGGTAATAGAGAAAACAATAGGCTTAAAATCCTGAGGCGGCAACGCCGTGTGGGTTCGACTCCCACCGTCCGCACCACCCTTAGTCGATGAGCCGCGCGCCGCGCGAAGGCAGCACGGTCAATGCGCTGCATGCACCGGCTGGCCGCCCGCGACGCTGCGCAGTGCGAGGGCCAGCGGCACCACCGCCAGCGCCACCAGCGTCAGAGTCCAGAACACATCGACGTACGCGAACAGCGAAGCCTGCGCCTGCACCGCCTGCCCGATCCAGGCCAGCGCCTGTTGCTTCGCCTCCATCAGCGAGCTCCCTTGCCCGACAAAATACTGCGTCACCTGATGCAAGGCCTGTTGGAACTGCACGCTCGACGGGATCGTATTTTCAACAAGCCGCGCCTGATGAAACTGCTCGCGATGCGCCAGCACGTTCGAAGCCAGGGAGACACCGATTGACCCGCCTGTATTGCGCGCCACGTTGATCAGCGCCGAAGCCTGATCGTACTTTTCCGGCGACAGGCCCTCGTAGGAAGCCGTGATGATTGGAATGAGGATCAGCGGCAGCCCGAGGCCGAGCAGCATGCGCGAGTCCGCAAAGAACCAGAAATCGAGGCTGGGATTGACGTTCGTGAGAACGTACATCGACAGCGCAATGATCGATCCGCCC
>Ga0164243_10001796_pt1 | contig 35983 bp, 36 predicted proteins | sample OricompcompostOP_FD_108781 | JGI IMG/M metagenome (GOLD analysis project Ga0164243, IMG submission 108781) | Organic Plus compost microbial communities from Emeryville, California, USA - Original compost - Organic plus compost (OP) | ecosystem: Engineered > Solid waste > Mixed feedstock >...
CGCGGTGACGCGGTCGTCGCGACGGTGTGCCGCGGAGCCGCAGCGCATCCGGCCACGGTCACGAGCACGACCAGCCCTAACGCCAGTGGCACGCGGTGAGTTCGCCCGCTCATACCGGTTGGACGGACCGCGCCGCCGTACGGTTGCGGCCACCCGCGAGGACTAGCGGTGCTCGCGGTGCATCTCCGCCGTATGGAGGGCGCTGCGGGCGCGCCAGCGGGCCAGGGCGTCCAGGAGGTCGCGTTTGGCGGTCGCCGGGCCGGGATCGGGGGACGTCCAGAGGTTCACCAGTTCGTCGGGGTCGGTGGTGAGGTCGAAGAGCTGGCCCTGGTCGGAGTCGACGAACTCGACGAGCTTCCAGCGGGCGTCGCGGACCATCGTCATCAGCTCGGTGCCGGTGAGGATGAGGTCGCGGGCGTGCTCGGAGAACACGTGCGTGCGGCCCTCCCACGGCTCGCCGCGCAGGGCGGGGAGCAGGGACTCGGCCTCCATCCACGGCGGCGGCTCCACACCGGCGAGCTCCAGTACGGTCGGGCCGAGGTCCATCATCGAGGTCAGCGCGTCGATCCGGCGGCCGGCGGCGACCCGGCCGGGGCCCCACACGATGGCCGGTACGCGGACGCTCGCCTCGTACATCGTCCATTTCTGGCTGTGGCCGTGGTCGCCGAGGCAGTCGCCGTGGTCGGAGGTGAACACGATGACGGTGTCGTCCAGGACGCCGCGCCGGTCGAGCGCCTCGATGAGCTGCCCGATCTGCTCGTCGATCATGGTCACGTTCGCGTAGTAGTGCCGCCGCTGCCGCGCCGACTGCTCCTCGGTCGGCTCGGCGAGGTGCACCACGGCGTCGTGGTCGACGGCCTGGTGCTGCTCGCGCAGCTCCCGCAGGGCGTCCGGCTGCCCGGCGAGGTCGCCGTCGGACCGTACGGGCGGCGGTACGGGCCGGTCGCGGTAGGCGTCGAGGTGCCGCTTGACCGGGTCGTACGGCGGGTGCGGCCCGGGGAAGCCGATCTGCAGGAAGAACGGCTCGTCACCGGGGTAGGTGTCCAGCCACCAGCGGGCGCTGCCGCCGACGAAGACGTCGGAGTGCAGGTCCTCGTCGAGCTCCCATTCGAAGGCGCCGAGCCGCTCGCGGTAGTCCGGGCGCTCCCGGTACGTGGTGCGCGTCGGCTTGGTCCGCCCGCGGACCCACAGCGCCTTGTCCCACTGGTCGTGGAAGAACGGCACGCTCGGATGGTCGCGGTCCTTGTTCTCCACCACCGTCCGCTCGTGGAAGCCGAGCGGCGTCTCCCACGGGTGGGTGTGCATCTTGCCGACGTTGACGCAGTGGTACCCGGCATCGGCGAGCCGCTCGACCCACGAGTGCCGCCACAGCTCCTCGTTGCGCAGCACGCCCAGGCTGTGCGGGTAGACGCCGGTGAACAGGCTCGACCGCGAGGGCGAGCACGACGGCGCGGTGACGTACGTGTGCGTGAACGTGGTGCCTTCCCGTACCAGCCGGTCGAGGTTGGGCGTGTCCACGTGGTCGTGGCCGAGCGCGGCGATGGTGTCGAACCGCTGCTGGTCGGTGATCACGAAGACGATGTTCGGCCGGGACGTGCTCATGCGGTGGTCGTTACCTTTCCCTGTGGGCGCCGGACCAGGTCGCCGCGGAACGTCTCCGAGGCGAGCGCGATGCAGACGAGGCTGAGCAGGCAGATGGCGCCCATGTAGATCGCCACCGGCCAGAAGGACTGCGCGAAGGCGGCGGCCAGCGCGGTGGCGATGGCCGGGGTGGGTGCGCCGCCGACCAGCGCGGAGGTCTGGTACGCGACGCCGAGCCCGGTGTAGCGCGTACGGGTGCCGAACAGCTCCGCGAACAGCGTGCCCTGGATGGCGAACATGGAGCCGGTCCCGACGGCGAGCGCGACGACGATGGTCGTCCAGACCACCAGCGTGTTGCCGGTGGACAGCAGCGGGAAGTACGCGAACGCCGCGATCAGGCACACCGCGATGCCGAACGCGTACACGGGCCGTCTGCCGATCCGGTCGGAGATGTGCCCGATCACGGGCAGCAGCACGAGCTCCACCCCGGAGGCGATGACGAAGCCGGTCAGCATCATGTCCTCGCCGAGCCCCAGCTGGCTCGTGGCGTACGCGATGCCGAAGACGTTGATCACGTTGAACGTCACCGCGTCGGCCATCCGGGCGCCGGTGGCCAGCAGGATGTTCTTCGGGTGCTCGCGCAGCAGCGCGACGAGCGGCAGCCTGCGGCGGTCCTCGCCCTCGCTCCGGAACGCCTCGGTCTCGGGCAGGCTGCGCCGGATGTAGAAGGCGATGGCCAGGAAGACCCCGCTGAGCAGGAACGGCACCCGCCAGCCCCAGCTTTCCAGGTCCGGGGCGGGCAGCCGCTGGACGAGCGCGAAGACGCCGGTGGAGACGAGCAGCCCGGCCGGCGTACCGAACTGGTGGATGCTGCCCATGACGCCGCGCCGCCCCTTGGGCGCGTTCTCCAACGCGACGAGCGCGCCGCCGCCGAACTCACCGCCGATGCCGACGCCCTGGACCAGCCGGAGGAGGACCAGCAGCAGGGGAGCGGCGGCGCCGATCGCCGCGTAACCGGGCAGCAGGCCGATGAGGAACGTGCAGCCGCCCATCAGCAGGACGGTGATCAGCAGCATGCGGCGGCGGCCGATGCGGTCGCCGTAGTGGCCGAACACCACCGCGCCGAGCGGGCGCATCACGAAGCCCGCGGCGAAGGTGCCGAACGACTGGAGGAACGCCGCCGTGTCCGACGACCCGGGGAAGAACAGGTGCGGGAAGACCAGCGCCGCGGCCGTGCCGAACAGGTAGAAGTCGTACCACTCGAGGAACGCTCCGGACACGGCGGCGAGCAGGGCCCGCCGGGCGGTGCGATCGGTACTCATGCGCGCTCCACTCCGTGCGCTCAAATGAGCATGCCTGTACGCTCGTTTGAGATGACCGTACTAGCGGGGGACCGGGCGCCGTCAACCCCCCGGCGCCGGTGGTAGGAAGGATGCCGTGAGCGAGACCGACCTGGCCGACAGCGAGCGGTCCGCGCTGGAGTCCGGCGACGACGTCGCGGTCCGCATCGCCATCGCCCGCCGCTACTACCACCACGACCAGTCGAAGGTGACGATCGCCGACGCGTTCGGGCTGAGCCGGTTCCAGGTCGCGCGGATGCTCCAGGACGCCCGCCGCGACGGCCTCGTGCGCATCGAGATCGGCGCGCCGGGGCGCCGCGACCGCGAGTCCTCGGCCGCGCTGCGGGACAAGCTCGGCGTGGAGAAGGCCGTGGTGGTCACGTCCGAGCCCGCGTCACCGCACGCGGTCGTCGAGCACCTCGGCCGCGCGGTCGCCGAGGAGCTCGCCGGTACGGTACGCGAGGGCGACGTGCTCGGCGTGACGTGGAGCGGCGTCACCGTGGTGATGTCCCAGGCCGTACGGCGGCTGCCGCGCTGCACCGTCGTCCAGCTCGCCGGCGCGATCTACCCGCCCGCCGGGGTGCCGGGCTCGGTCGAGGTGAGCCGCGCCGTCGCCCAGGCCGCGGGCGGCGACGCGCACGCGATCTACGCGCCGCTGGTGGTCGCCGACGCCGACACGGCCGGCGGGCTGCGCCGCCAGCCCGAGATCGCCGACGTCCTCGCGCGCGGCCGCGCCCTGGACACGGCGGTGCTGTCGGTGGGCGCATGGCAGCCGTCCGCGTCCGCGGTCTACGACCTGCTCGGCCCCGGCGAGCAGGCGGAGATCGCCGCCGCCGGGGTGTGCGGCGAGGTCTCCGGCCGGCTCTTCGACGCCGACGGCCGGTTCGTCTCGACCCCGCTGGACGACCGGGTGATCGGCGTGACCGCCGGCGAGCTGCGCGCCGTACCGCGCCTCATCACATCCAGCTTCGGCGCCTTCCGCGCCGAGGCGACCCGCGCCGCGGTCCGCGCCGGCCTGGTCCGCACGCTCGTCGTCGACGACCAGCTCGCCGCCGCGCTCCTCGCCGCGTAGCGCCGATGCTTGCCGGGTGATTCGCCGGCGACCAGAATGATCCGGTCGGATCGACCCGCCCGGTTGGAGTCCCGTTGGCCACAGCTGTCACCCCGTCCCTGACCGGCCTGGCCGAAGCGGTCGAGCAGACGATCGCGCCGTCGGCGGCCGAGGTCGACCGTTCCGGGGACTTCCCCCGCGCCGGCATCGACGCCCTGGCCCGCGCCGGTACGTTGGGCCTGCTGAGCGCGCCGGAGGTCGGCGGATCCGGCGGCTCGCTCGCCGACGTCGCGGCCGCCGTCGAACGGATCGCCCGCGCCGACGCCTCGGTCGCGATGATCGTGCTCATGCATTTCGCGGCCGTGTCGGTGATCGAGGCGCACGGCCCGGAGGAGACCCGGCGGGCGGTCGCCGCGGGCGCGCACCTGAGCACGCTGGCCTTCTCCGAGCGGGGCACGCGCAGCCACTTCTGGGCGCCGGTGAGCACGGCCACCGCGGACGGCGACCGGGTCCGGCTCGACGCCGCGAAGAGCTGGGTGACCTCGGCGGGCGAGGCCGACAGCTACGTCTGGTCCAGCGTCCCGGTGGCGGCCGACGGCCCCATGACGTTGTGGCTGGTCCCGGCGGCCACGGCGGGGGTGACGGTCGCCGGGGACTTCGACGGCTACGGGCTGCGCGGTAACGCGTCGCGGCCGATGGCGGCGGACGGCGCCCGCGTCGACGGCGCGGCGCGGCTCGGGGCGGACGGCGCCGGCCTGGACATCGCGCTCGGCACGGCGCTGCCCACGTTCCTGGTGGGGAACGCCGCGATCTCGCTGGGCCTGATGGAGGCGCTGGCCGAGGAGGCCGCGGCCCACCTGTCCCGTACCCGGCTCGAGCACCTCGGCCAGACGCTGGCCGAGCAGCCCACCACCCGGCTGGCCTTCGCCGCCCTGCGGACCAAGGTCGACCAGACCCGGGCGTTCCTCACCGACGTCCTCGCGGCGCTCGCCGCCGGGCGCGACGACGCGACGCTGCGGGTGCTGCAGGTCAAGGCCGTGGCCGCCGAGGCGGCGGTGGAGGTCGCCGACGGGGTGATGCGGCTGTGCGGCGGGTCCGCGTTCCGCAAGGAGCTGGGCATCGAACGCCGGTACCGCGACGCCGCCGCGGCCCGGGTGATGGCGCCGACGACCGAGGCGCTGTACGACTTCGTCGGCCGCGCGAGCCTCGGGCTCCCGCTGTTCGGGGGCGCGTGATGACGCTGCTCATGGGCGGGGTCGCGTACGACCCGAAGGTCCTCACCATCTGGGACGGCTTCCGCGCCTGGCTGCGCCGCCAGGGCCTGGACTTCGACTACGTCCTGTACTCCCACTACGAACGCCAGGTGGAGGACCTGGCCGCCGGGCACATCCACGCGGCCTGGAACTCACCGCTCGCGTGGCTGCGCTCCGAGCGGCTCGCCGCGGCGCGCGGGCGCACCGTCCGCTCGGCGGTGATGCGCGACACCGACCGGGACCTCACGTCGGTGGTGGTGGTCCGCGCGGACTCCCCGCTGGCGTCGCTCGCCGACCTGTCCGGCCGTACGGTCGGGGTCGGCGCGGTGGACTCACCGCAGGCGACGCTGATCCCGCTGTCGTTCCTGCGCCGGTCCGGGGCGGCCGACGTGCGCGTACGGCGCTTCGACGTCGGCGTCGGCCTGCACGGCGACCACATCGGCGGCGAACGGGACGCGGCACGCGCGCTGCTGGCCGGCGAGGTCGACGCCGCGTGCATGATCGACGGCAACCACCTGCTGTTCGGGCAGGAGGGCACGCTTCCGGCCGGCGCGACCCGCATCCTCGGCCAGACCGGCCCGTACGACCACTGCACGATGGCGATCGTCGACACCGCGCCCGCCGCCGAGGCCGAGGAGTTCGTCCGGCTGCTGGAGTCGATGTCCTACGCCGACCCGGAGGTCCGCCCGCTGCTGGATCTCGAAGGGCTCAAGCAGTGGGTCCCCGGCCGTACCAGCGGCTTCGGCCCGCTCACCCGCGCCGTCGACGAGACCGGGTTCTACGACGCGGCCGGCGCGGTCACCGCCCGGGAGTACGACCCGTGAGTGCCCCGCTCGACCTGGGGTTCCTTGGCCTGGACCAGGGCGCCCACCTGCTGATCCGGCGGGCCCTGCGGACGGTGGACGCCGGCGGGCGGATCACGGTCACCGGCGGGGCCCCGGGCCTCGGCGCGCACCTGCGGGCCTGGGCGCGCCGGGAGGGCCACGGCTTCGCCGAGGTGCCCGGACGTACGGCGACCTGGGCGCTGGTGCGCGGATCCGCCGAGGCCGACCGGTGGGCCGGCGCCGAGCGGGCCGGCGGCGCGGGGCCGGACGGCATCGTCGCCCGGCCTCCGGCGCACTGGGGGCTGGCCGCCCGCGGTTCGCTGGTCGAGGCCGGCGGGCCGCCGACGCGGTTCGAGTTCGACGACCGCGACGTCGTCTGGGCCGATCTCGCGCCGCGCCTGTACGCGCACGCCGCCGCGGCCCAGTGGGACCCGGCGACCGCGGTGGACTGGACCGCGGACGCCGCCCTGCCCGCCGACGTCGAGGCGGCCGTCGTCCAGGTGATGACGTACCTGGTGGAGAACGAGCAGGCCGCGCTGGTCATCCCGGCGGGGCTGCTCGCCCGCGTCCACCCGCACTTCCGCGAGGTCCAGCAGCTCCTCGCGGTGCAGGCCGCCGACGAGGCCCGGCACATGGAGGTCTTCACCCGCCGGGCGCTGCTGCACGGCAGTGAGATGGGCACGTCCTCGGTCGGCGGGCGGACGTCGCTGGCGACCCTGCTCACCGAGCCGGACTTCTCCCTGGCCTCGTTCCTGCTCTCGGTGCTGGGGGAGGGCAGCTTCCTGTCACTGCTGGCCTTCCTCGAACGGCACGCGCCGGACCCGGTCACCGCCCAGGTCACCCGGCTGGCCCGGGTCGACGAGGCCCGGCACGTCGCGTTCGGCGTCGCCCACCTCGAACACCAGGGCAGCGTCGACCCCGCGCTGCGGGGCCGGCTGCGCGCCGCGATCGAGCGCCGGCACGACGTGCTGGCCGACACCGCCGGCCTCAACGCCGACGTGTTCGACGCGCTCGTCGTACTGGCCGCCGGCGCCTGGACCCCTGAGGCCATCGCCCGGGGCCACGCCGCCGTCCAGGAGCTCCAGCACGCCATGGACGACGGCCGCCGTCAGCGCCTGGCCCGCCTCGGGTTCCCGCCCGACGAGGCCGCGGAGCTGTCCGCACTGCACACCCGCAACTTCATGTGAGCTCAGGCCCCGGCCGGCGCGCGGCCCGGCTGGTGGGCGCCGTCGGCCAGCGTGGTCCAGAACATCCGGTCGTAGGTGTGCAGCAGGCGGGCGTGGTCGCGGGCGGCCGACGGGAGGTGGCCGGCGTCGAGGCTCTCCTGGACGACGGACAGCACCTGGGCCTCGGCGTTGGGGGCGGGCGGCGCGGCCAGGAAGTCGAAGAAGGCGCAGGCGCGGTCGTCGATCCGGTACGCGGGGTGGTCGCGCAGCGTACGGGCCATCGGGGCGAGGTGCGCGCCGCGGGCCGCGTACGCCGCGGTCAGCGCGAGGGCGGTCTCGCCGGGGGCGCCGTTCAGCGCCAGCCAGGCCACGTACGCGGGGCGCGCCTGGCAGCCGGCGTGCGGCGGGTGGGCGCGCAGCGCGCCCCGGTCGGCGCCCAGCTCCTCGGCGAGGATCATCAGCATGTCCAGCGCGAGCCGCTCGGTCTCGGCGAAGCCGGCGAACAGCGGGCCGCCCGCCGAGTCGGCGAACCGGGACGCCAGGTGGAGGAGGCTGCGCCGGTCGCTGACGATGCTCCGGTACTCCTGCGCGGCGAAGTCGACCAGCCCGTCCCAGGGGACGTCGCCGTGCGCGAGCCGGGCGGCGAACGGGTTCTCCTCGTCATCGGCGACCGCGCCGCGGAGGTTCTCCAGCAGGTCGCGGGGCCGGGCCGCCAGATGCCACACGTCGTCGCCGGCGCTGGGCACCGGCCGGCGCTCGGGGCGCGGGCGCCGGGGGAGGCGCAGCGGCCGTGGCCGCCCGGTGGCCAGTACGGCGACGGCCGCGGCCAGCAGCACGATCATCGACCACGACACGATCTGCACCATCCGGTCGCCCTCGACCAGCGTCCACCAGACCAGCAAGCCCGCCGCGGCGGCCATCACCAGGCCGAGGTACCAGCGCCACGCGCCGCGCAGGTGACCGGTGGTCGCCGCGGTCCAGCGGACCTCGCGGGAAATCGCTCTCATCGCCGCTCACCCACAAAGAATTGCGAGAATCGCCGCCTCTTTCTTACCCCGTCGCGCCGTTTCCTATTTGGGGCCACCGGGTACGGCGAAAATGTCCGTCCGCGACCACCCCCGGGGCCGCCATGAGATCGGGACGAGCACGTGCCGTACTCGTCTGGGCGATCGCGCTGCTCGCGGCGGCCGGGGGTGCCGTGGCCGGGGTGCTCGGGCTCGGCCGCGCGGCGATCTCCGCCGTCCTGGGATTTCTCGAATATTACTCAGGCGTTTTCGCGTTGGTGGGCCTGACCGTAACCGTGGTGATCGGCCTGGCCGCCACCGGGCGCATTGTGCTGTCGGTCAGCCGAAGAATCGACGCGCAGGTGGTGCACCGGTCCATTTCACTGGCCGCCGTGGCGTTATTGATCACGCATATTCTGCTGAAGGTCGCCGAAGGCCACGCGAGCCCGCTGGACGCGGTCGCGCCGTTCGCGGCGTCGGACCGTACGTTCTATCTCGGCGCCGGGACGCTGGCGTTCGACCTGTTCGTCCTCGTCACCGTGACCGGCTACGTCCGCGGCCGGTTCGCCCGCGGCGCGGCCCCGGGGGTCTGGCGCGCGCTGCACGTGACGGCGTACCTCGCCTGGCCGCTGTCGATCGTGCACGGCCTGGACGCCGGCCGCGCCGCCGCGCCCTGGGTGACCTGGAGCTACGGGGCGTGCCTGTGCGCGGTCGCGGCCGCACTGCTGGTCCGGCTCGGCATCGCGGCCCGGACCGGGTGGCGGCCCCGCCCGGTCCCCGAACCCGTCCGACGACCGAGGGACTGAGGGCATGACGCCGTACGAGAGCCCCGACGTCCGGTGCATCGGCGAGCCGCGGCTCACCGCCGGGCTCGGCGTCCATCCGCGGCTCGGCCTGGCCGCGCACCGGTCGGTGCACGGCGCACCGCCGCGGCTGCCGGCCGGCGCGCTCGTCGCGATGGCGGAGAGCGTCGACCTGCGCGGCCGCGGCGGCGCGGCGTTCCCGGTCGCCCGGAAGCTGCGCGCGGTGGCGCGCGGCGACGGCCGGCGCGCCCCGGTGGTGGTGGTCAACGCGATGGAGGGCGAGCCGGCGAGCGCCAAGGACGCGACGCTGCTGGCCCGCGCGCCGCACCTGGTCCTGGACGGCGCGCTGCTCGCCGCGGAGGCGCTGGGCGCCGGCGAGGTCGTCGTCGGCGTCGCGGCCGACGGCCCGGGCCGTGAGTCGGTCACCGCGGCGGTCGCGGAGCGCGGCCTCGGCGGCTACGCCCGGGTCGCCGTGCTGCCCGGCCGGTTCGTCGCGGGGGAGAGCGGCGCGCTCGTCCGCGGCATCGCCGGAGAACCGCCGATCCCGCCGCCGCGCAAGGTGCTGCCCAGCACGAGCGGCGTCGACGGGCGGCCCACGCTGACGTCGAACGCCGAGACGTACGCCCAGCTCGCGACGGTCGCCGAGCTGGGACCGGGCACGTACCGGGCGGTCGGCACCGCCCGCGAACCGGGCACCGTCCTGCTCACCGTGGGCGGCCGGCAGCCGTGCGTCGTCGAGACGCCCACCGGCGTGCCGCTGACCACCGTGCTGGCCGAGTGCGGCGCGGCGGCCGGCCGTACGGCGGTGCTCGTCGGCGGCTACCACGGGAAGTGGCTGACGCCGCAGAACGCCGCCGCCGTCACGGTCGCCCGGGAGAGCCTGGCCGAGGTGGGCGGCGTGCTCGGCGCGGGCGTCATCCTGCCGCTGGACGCGGAGACCTGCCCGCTCGGCGAGGTCGCCCGGGTGGCGTCGTACCTGGCGCTGGAGTCCTCCGGGCAGTGCGGCCCCTGCCGGTTCGGCCTGCCCGACGTCGCCCGGAAGCTCGTCGCGCTGGCCGACGGAGCGGGCGGCGACGCCGAGCTGGACGGCCTGCGCCGCATGGCCGCCGGCGTCCGCGGCCGGGGCGCGTGCGCGCATCCCGACGGTACGTCCCGCTTCGTGCTGTCCGCGCTGGACGTGTTCGCCGACGACGTCACCGAGCACCTGGTCCGCGGCACCTGCGGCCGCGACGTCCGCGGCGCGCTCCCGGTCCCGTCCGCCCCCGCCGACCTGCACCTCCAGGTCGACTGGAGCCGCTGCCAGGGCCACGGCCTCTGCGCCGCCCTGGCCCCCGAGCTCATCCACCTCGACGCCAACGGCTACCCGGTGCTCACCTCCGCCGCCATCCCACCTTGGCTCCACAAGCCGGCCCACCAGGCCGTCGAGATGTGCCCGACCCTGGCGCTGCGCCCCACGACCGGTGCGCCGCGCCGGACCGGTGCGCGCGCGGCCCGCGCGGCCGATCCTCGGACCTGACCTCCCGTATGCCGGATTCATGCATAGATCTTGTGCTTTGTGCAGCTATCCGGCATTGTGCTGTCCACTATGCAGGGAGCAAGCGGACCCGCGGGTCCTCTCGATGAGCTCGACCGGTTGATCGTGGCCGGGATCGCGGTGAACGGGCGCGCCTCGTGGGCGCAGCTCGGGCAGGCCGCGGGGGTGTCCGAGACGACGGCGGCACGGCGGGCGGGACGGCTGTTCGAGTCGGGCGTGCTCGGCGTCGTCGGCATGCCCGACCCGCTCGTCTGCGGGTTCGGGCAGCCGGTGCTGATCCACCTGAAGTGCGCGCCGGGACGGGTGCGCGAGGTCGCGTCGCAGCTGGCGCGGCGGCCCGACGCGCGGCTCGTCGTCCTGATCACCGGCACGTGGGACATCGCCATCGAGCTGATCTCGCCCGGCCGGACCAACCTGGCCGGGGTGCTGATCGATGAGATCCAGCAGATGGACGGCGTGCGCGAGACCAGTACGGAGATGGTGCTGCGCACGTTCAAGCTCACCTTCGACTGGGCCCGGGACATGCTGGGCGACGGAGTGGCCGCGCTGGCGCCGCCGGAGCCGACGCCGCCGGACACCCCGGTCCGCCTGGACGACACCGACCTGGCGCTGATGGCCGAGCTGGCCGACGACGGCCGGCGCAGCTACGCCGAGCTGGCGCCCGTACTCGGCATCAGCGAGTCGCAGGTGGCGCGGCGGCTGACGCGGCTGACCGGGTCGGGCTGCATCGGCTTCGCCGCGATGGTCGACCCGCAGGTCCTGGGCTTCGAGGTCGAGGCCCTGCTGCGGCTGCAGGTCGAGCTGCCGCGCCTGGAGGAGGCGGCGGCCATCCTCTGCGCGCAGACCGGGGCGCGGTACGTGTCCATGACCACCGGCGGGGCCGACCTCGTGTGCGAGGTGGTCCTGCCGGACTCCGCGGCGCTGTACCGCTTCATCACCGAGACGCTCTCCTCGCTGCCCGGCCTGCGCACCGTCGAGACGTCGCCGGAGCTGCAGTGCATCAAACGCGCCTACCGATCGCGGCGGGTCACCCCCGCCCCCACGGAGAACGGAGTGAACAGGTGAGCGAGTCGCGCTACGCCGGATACCGGTCGTACTCCTACCTCGAGGCCGGCACCGACTACCCGGTGTTCGACCTGGACGCCGAGCTCGACCGGGTGCCGGCGTACGACCTGGGGCTGGACACCGCGCAGGCGGAGCGTACGCGGCGGCTCGTCGAGGAGAACGTCGTCATCAGCCTGCACGACCACCCCCAGGTGTTCCCGCGCGACGTCGGGCGGATCCGCGAGTACATCCGCACCGGGCGGGAGCACACCGGGTACGCGGGCCTGTCCCGTTCGGGGATGACCGCGGTGTTCGACAACCTCATGGACGGCACCGCGTGCGTCACCAGCAAGTCCGGCTGGAAGTGGGACGACATCCTCTACGACCTGGGCATGCGGCTGTCCGATATCGCGCACCAGGACTACGTGCGCATCGCGTACGGGACCGAGGACATCCTCGACGCCCACGAGAACGGGCAGGTCGCGCTCGTGATGTCGCTGGAGGCGGCGACCCCGATCGAGAACGAGGTCGACCGGATCGACATCCTGTACGGCTTCGGCATCCGGCAGATGGGCATCGCGTACTCCGAGGCCAATGGGCTCGGCTCGGGCCTGAAGGAGGACGGCGACGGCGGGCTCACGGCCTTCGGCCGCCGCGCCGTCGAGCGGATGAACAAGCTCGGCATCGCCATCGACGTCTCGCACTCCGGCGACCGCACCTGCCTGGACACCTTCGAGGCCTCGGACAAGCCCGTGTTCATCACCCACGCGGGCGCCCGCGGCGTGTGGCCGACGCCCCGGATGAAGCCCGACGACGTGCTGCGCGCGTGCGCGGAGTCCGGCGGCGTGCTCGGCCTGGAGGCCGCGCCGCACACGACGCTGTCGCCGGACCACCCGCGGCACTCGCTGGAGTCGGTGATGGACCACTTCACGTACTGCGTGGAGCTGATGGGCATCGAGCACGTGGCGTTCGGCCCGGACACCCTCTACGGCGACCACGTCGGCCTGCACCACCTCTTCGCGAGCAACCTGGGCGTGCACGACGCGCACAAGGGCCCCGCGTACGAGGAGGTGCCGTACGTGGCCGGGCTTGAGAACCCGACCGAGTGCTTCCCCAACATCGTCGGCTGGCTGGTCAAGCACGGCTACAGCGACGACGAGATCACGGCCGTCATCGGCGGCAACATCATGCGCGTGCTCAAGCAGGTCTGGTAGCGGTGCTCGGGTACGCACCGGCGGTGGCGGCGGGCGTCCTGGCGGCAGGGCTCGCCGGCGCCGCCCCCGCCGCGGCCGACACCGGCTCCTCCGGGCCGGTGGTGACGCGCGCGGTCGTCGACGTGCGGCCGGACGGCGGGCGGGCGGCCGCGTCGGTCCGCGAGGAGATCGTGCTCAGCGGCGTCACCGCAGGCGCCACGGTCCGCGGCAAGCTCGCCCGCTTCGACGGCGTACGGGTCGACGGGCTCACCGTCACCGCCGCCGGGCGGCCCGTACCGCTCCGGTACGGCGGCACGGGGCGGGTCGCGGACGTCGCGTTCGCCGCGCCCGGCCCCGGGACCGTACGGCTCGCGGTGACGTACCGGGTACGCGGCGGCCCGGACGCCGCGGAGCTCCCGCTGTTCGTCCCCGCGTACCCGGGCGCCGGCGCCGCCGCCCGGGACGTCACCTTCCGCTATCACATACCGGACGGCTACCACCTCCAGGGCGATCCGTTCCCCGTGGCGATCGGCGACAGCGGTACGCAGACCCGCGAGCTGGCCGGGGTGCCCACCTTCCGGGACTACCGGATCGGTACGGCGCGGCCCGGGCCGGTCACCCCGTTCAACGCGCTCGCGGTGGTGGTGATCGCGCTGATCGTCGTGCTGTCCGTCGTCACGTTCCGGTACGAGGCGCGCTCCGGCGAACGGGGGGCGGCCGGTGTTTGACCTGGGAGTCCCGTTCGGGATCTACATCATCTTCAGCGTGGCCTGGGTGGTGGCCTACTTCGCCTGGGCCGCCGTCCACCACCGGCGGAGAGGGGACGAGTGATGGGTTCGGCCGGTGGCGTGATCGTCGGGCTGACCGTCGCCTACTTCGTGCTGCTCGTCGCGATCAGCGTCTGGTCCGGCATGAAGACCAAGGGCATGAACGACTACCTGACGGCGGGCGGCTCCATCGGGCCGGTCGTCGGCGGGGCGTCGCTGGCGGCCACGCAGCTGAGCGCCGGGACCTTCGTCGGCACGATCGGCATCCACTACATGACCGGCGCCGGCTTCGGCGCGGCGGTGGCCGGGCTGTGGACCGGCTGGATCGTGATGCTGGTGTTCGTCGCGGCCAAGTTCGCCAGGTTCGGCGGCAAGACCGTCCCCGAGTACGTCCGCATGCGGTACGACAGCCCGGCCGCCGGGCGGATCGCCGCGATCCTCATCCTCATCGCGTACGTGGTCTACCTGACGGCGCAGTACCAGGCCGGCGGGACGATCTTCCACACGCTGCTCGGCATGCCGACGCTGTACGGCGTGCTGATCACGATCGGCGTCACGCTGCTGTTCGTGGTCATCGGCGGGATGCGGGCCACCGCGTACACGGACATGTTCAACGCGCTGCTCATGGCCGGCTGCGTCATCGCCGCGGTGCCCGTGGTGCTGATGCACATGTCCACCGGCGAGATCGGCGGCCTGCTCGGCGGCGTCGCGCCGGAGATCACCGGCGTCTTCTACGGACCGAAGGACCTGATCGGGTTCGCGCTGGCCTTCGGCCTGGCGCAGGCGACCGCACCGTACGAGCTGGCCCGCCTGTACACGATGCGCAGCGTGCGGACGGTGCGGATGGCCATCGGGTGGTCGTTCGTCTTCCAGGTGCTGGTGTTCCTGCCGATCGCTTTCCTCGGCATGTCGATGCGCTCGCTGTTCCCGTACCTTCCGGACCCCGACATCGCCTCGACGGTGCTGGCCACCGACGTGCTCCCGCCGGTGGTGGCCGGGCTGCTGCTGATCGGCGTGATCGGCGCGATCACGTCGACGGTGTCCGGCATCATGATCGTCTCCGCGTCGGCGCTGACCCACGACCTCCTTCAGGACGTGCTCAAGGTCTCCGACCGCACCCAGCTGTGGCTCACCCGGGCCGCGGTGGTGGTGCTCGGCACCATCCCGGTGTTCCTCGCGCTGCGGGAGTTCGCGCTGGTGCAGTTCGTGGTGCTGCTCCAGGCGTCGCTGATGGCCTCGTTCTTCTTCGCCACCGTGGTCGTCGGCATCAACTGGCGGCGGGCCACCGCGGCCGGCGCGATCAGCTCCATGCTGGTCGGCTTCGGCGTGGCGCTCGGCTGGTTCCTCGCCGGCCAGCCGTTCGGCGTCGACCCGGTGCTGCCCGGCGTCGCGTGCAGCGTCATCGCCTTCGTCTGGGTCAGCCGCCTCACGCGGGCGCCCGCCGAACCGGCGCTCGCCCGGTTCTTCCCCGAGCCCGCGCCGCGCCCGGCCGCCGTACCCGCGGGGAAGAGCGCCTGATGCCGTGCGCGTCCTCGACGAACGGGAGCATCGCGATCACGGTGAGCGCGACCGGCCGGGACGGGGCCAGGGTCCGGTGGACGGCGGGGCCGGCGCAGAGGGCGTCGGGGGCGTGCATGTCGGCCTGGACGTACGCGAGGACGATCGGGTCGTTGTCGACGTAGCCGACCCGCGCGTCGGGCGGCTCCGGCATACCCGGCACTCTAACGGCGCGCGGACCCGTAACGCAGGCCGTCGATGATCATGTCGACCATGCGCCGTCCGTACTCCGGGCCCTCGCCGGGGACCGGCTGGCACAGGAGCGCGACGGCGTGCAGCAGGTCCTTGGCGGTGACGTCCGTACGGATCTGGCCCGCCTTCGCCGCGGCGGCGAGCAGCGCGCCGAGGGCCGGGCCCAGGCGGTCGTAGACGTAGCCGGGGAGGGCGTCGAAGGCGGGGTCGCCGGAGTGGAGGGCGCTCGCGAGGCCGCGTTTGGTGGCGACGAGCTCGGTGTAGCGGTGCAGCCACGCCGCCACGGCCCCGGCCGGGTCGTGGGCGGCGGCCAGCTCCGGGCCCGCTTCGGCGCAGGCGTCGATCTCCCGCCGGAGGACGGCGACGACGAGGTCCGCGCGCTGCGGGAAGTGCCGGTACAGGGTGCCGACGCCGACGCCGGCGCGGTCGGTGATCTGTTTGGCGGGGGCGTCCACGCCGGCGTCGGCGAACACGTCCTTCGCCGCTTCGAGCAGGGCGTCGACGTTGCGCCGCGCGTCGGCGCGCCGCGGGCGCGGCGCCGGGTGGTCGGGCACGGGGCTCCTTCGCTTGCGTAACCGGAAAGGCTTTCCGTATAGTTCCGGAATAGCTTTCCACTTAGCTTACAGGAGACACCCCATGCGGTACCGCACGCTCGGCCGGACCGGGATCAAGGTCAGCCCGTACGCACTCGGCGCGCTGATGCTCGCCACGTCCATCGGCAACCGCGACCCCGGCGACTCGGTCCGGATGATCCGCAAGGCGCTCGACGCGGGCATCAACGTCATCGACACCGCCGACGCGTACGGCGACTCTGAAGAGACCGTCGGCGCGGCCATCGAGGGCCGCCGGGACGAGGTCGTGCTCGCGACCAAGGTGGGCCGCCCGGTGGGGGACGACCCCAACCGCCAGGGCGCCTCCCGGCGGTGGATCATGACCGCGGTGGAGGACTCGCTGCGGCGGCTGCGCACCGACCACATCGACCTGTACCAGATCCACCGGCCGGACCCGGCGACCGACGTCGAGGAGACGCTGTCCGCGCTGACGGACCTGGTCCGCAGCGGCAAGGTCCGGGCGATCGGGACGTCCGCGCTGCCCGCCTCCGACATCGTCGAGGCCCAGTGGGTCGCCGAGCGGCGCGGCCTGGAGCGGTTCCGCACCGAGCAGCCGGCGTACTCGCTGCTGAACCGGGGCATCGAGCGCGAGGTACTGCCGGTCGTGCAGCGGTACGGGATGGGCACGCTGGTCTGGGGGCCGCTCGGGCAGGGGCTGCTCACCGGGCGCGTCCGCCGGGACGGGCCGAACGAGCTGCGGCGCGCGGGCCTGCTCCGGCATCTCAACGACGCGCACCGGCTCGACGCCGTGGAGAAGCTCATCCCGCTGGCCGCCGAGGCGGGGTTGCCGATGACCCACCTGGCGATGGCGTTCACCATCGCCCATCCCGGCGTGACCAGCGCGATCATCGGCCCGCGCACGGAGAGCCAGCTGGACGACCTGCTCGCGGGCGTCGACGTCACCCTTTCCGATGACCTCCTCGACCGCATCGACGAGATCGTGCCACCCGGCACGGACGTCGGCGCGCTGGACCAGGCGTACCAGCCGCCCGCCCTCCAGCGGCCGGACCTCCGGCGCCGGCCTCTCGGCGAACGCGGCGCGGCCTGACCCGGGCGCCGGGCGAGGCGGTGCGGCCTACAGGCCGAGGGCCTGGCGGAGGCGGGTGGCGTGGCGGCGGGCCACCGGGACGGTCTCGTGGGTGCGGGTGTCGGTGGCCAGGAGCAGGGCGCCCTTGTAGCCGTGCTCGATCTCGCGGATGCGGGCGAGGTTGACCAGGTAGCGGCGGTGGACGCGGAGGAAGCCCTTGTCCTCGAGCTGCTGTTCCAGGCGGTCCAGGCCGCGGGTGGCGGCCAGCATACGGCCCTGGTCGGTGGCCAGCCAGATGTTGTTGTGGTCGGCCTCGGCGAAGCGGATCTCGCGCGGGTCGAGCAGCACCCAGGTGTCGTCCCGCTGGGCGACGACGCGGCTCAGCGGCGGGCGGGCGCCGATGGGGCCGGACGGGGCGTCCACGGCGGGCGCGCCCTCGGAGGAGCCGAAGACGAGCAGCGCGCCGATCAGCTGCGTGCCCGTGAACACCGGGTCGACCGACACGGACACGGAGGCGTCGAGGAACGGCACGAACACCTGTGTCGCGCCCCGCCACTGCGGGTCCTGCCGCGCCCGGTCGGCCGCGCGGTGCACCAGCCGCGGCAGCGTGGGCAGCTGCGGGGTCCAGCGCCGGGCGGGGGAGTAGGCCGGGAGGTCGGCGGGGGTGCCGGTCAGGACGGCGGCCTCGCTGTTGGCGAGCACCACGTTCCCGGCCAGGTCCACGGCGGCGAGCGGCGTGGCGGGCGCCACCCGGGCGTCGGCGAAGGCGGCCGCGAGCAGCGTGCCGCTGTGGTGCGCCCGCTGCCGCAGCTTGGCCTCGGTGGCCGCCGCGACCGTACGGAGCCACGGCAGTACGGCGTCGGATAACGAGGACTTCCAGCACGAGATGTTCAGCACCGCCAGCGGCTCGTGCGTGACGACGTCGCGGACGGCCACCCCGGCGCACGCCCACTCGTGGAACCCGCGGCACCAGTGCTCCGGCCCGCGCACCATGACCGGCCGGTGGCTCTCAAGCGCGGTCCCCATGCCGTTCGTGCCGCTCGCCCACTCCGCCCAGGTGGACCAGGGCGCGAGGTTGCTGTCCGCGGCGAGGTGCAGGATCCGGCGGCTGCCCCAGGACGCGAGGATGCGCCCTTCGGAGTCGGCCACGGTGACCAGCCCGTCCTGCCCGTCGACCTCCCGGGCGGCGGACGCGGCCGAGCCGCCGAGCTGGGCGAACACCACGTCGTGGTCGATGGAGTGCGCGCTCACCTCGGCCGCGGCGGGCGCCCGGTCCAGCCGCGGGTCGACCTCGTACTCCTCCCGGCACCGGTACCAGGACATGAGGATCTCGGGCCGGATCCCCCGGACCGTCTCCGCGCCGCCGGAGAAGCTCTCCCAGGCGGCCGTCGTCTTCTTGAGGCTGTCTCCCGCGAGGGCGACCCCGCTCGTTGCCGGTGGGGCGCCGCTCGGTCGCTCTTCTGCGCCGTTCATCCCGGATCCCTTGAGAGGTGGTGAGGGCGTTCTCAGGATCGTGGTTGACGAGAAACGGACACGACCTGACTCACACGCTAACCGCTGGACTAAAGCCCCCCAAGGGGCGAAATCGGGGTGATTCCCGTATGCGGGCCGTGGTGTACCGCAAGCCCTTCGACGTCGTCGTGGAGGAGGTCGCCGACCCGCGCATCGAGCAGCCGAACGACGCCGTCGTCCGCATCACCTCCAGCTGCATCTGCGGGTCGGACCTGCACATGTACGAGGGCCGTACGGACGCCGAGCCCGGCACCGTGTTCGGCCACGAGAACCTCGGGATCCTGGAGGAGGTCGGCGGCGGCGTCACCCGCTTGGAGCAGGGCGACCGCGTCGTGCTGCCGTTCAACGTGGCCTGCGGCTTCTGCCGGAACTGCCGGGCGGGCCGCAGCGCCTACTGCCTCACCGTCAACCCGCCGGGCGCCGGCGGCGCGTACGGCTACGTCGGCATGGGCCCGTACCCGGGCGGCCAGGCCGAGTACCTCCGCGTCCCGTTCGCCGACTACAACTGCGTGCCGCTGCCGCCGGGCGACGCGCACGAGGACGACTTCGCGCTGCTGGCCGACGTCTTCCCCACCGGCTACCACGCGACCGAGCTGGCGCGGGTGGCCCCGGGGGAGACGGTGGCGGTCTACGGCGCGGGACCGGTCGGGCAGCTGGCCGCGTACTCGGCGCTGTTACGCGGGGCCGCGACGGTCTTCGTCGTGGACCGGATACCGCACCGGCTCGCCCTCGCCGCGAGCGCCGGCGCCGTCCCGGTGGACGACACCGCGGGCGACCCCGCCGAGCAGATCAAGGACCGGACCGGCGGCGTCGGTACGGACGCGGGCATCGACGCGGTCGGATACCAGGCGACCGTCCCCGGCGGGCGCGAGCGGCCCACGGCCGTGCTCGACGCGCTCGTCGCGACGGTCCGCCCCACCGGCCGGATCGGCGTCGTCGGGCTGTACCTGCCCGCCGACCCCGGCGGCCCCGACGAGGACGCGCGGCACGGACGGCTGCCGTTCGAGCTCGGCCGGTTCTTCGAGAAGGGCCTGATGCTGGGCGCCGGTCAGGCCGACGCCAAGCGGTACGGCCCGCACCTGCGCGACCTGATCATCGCCGGCCGGGCGCGCCCCGGTTACGTCGTCTCCAAGCGGCTGCCGCTGGAGCAGGCACCCGAGGCGTACGCGCGCTTCGACCGGCGCGAAGACGGCTACACGAAAGTGATTCTCAATCCCGGGAGGTGAAGCCATGGCGGTCCCCACGGACGAGCGCGCCGCGTTCCTGCGCGAAGTCGGCCTGGACCGGCAGAACGGCGCGGTACTGGGCCGGCTGCTCGCCAGCGGCAACGTCGCGAAGGCCGAGGAAGGCCCGGACGGCCGCATGCACGCCACGATCCGGATCCGGCCCGACGAACTGGTCTTCGACCCGTCGGTGCTGGTCATCCCACATGGTGGCGATCTGGACCTGGAGCTGATCAATGACGACCTGAACACGCATTGCATGCTCCTGCCGAGCAACGGAGACAGCCAGTTCATCTGGCTGGTCAACCATTCACGCGGAACGGCGAGCCTGAACCTCGACGGCCCGGGCTACTACTGGTACGGCTCGCCCACCGGAAACGATGAGGGCCGGGGCCTGACCGCCGCGATCGTCGTGCTGGGGGAGGTCCCCCCGGAAGCCCGCCTCGACCGCCCGGCCCAGCCGCGACCGTGAGATGAGGAGCAGCTGATGGCCGAATACGTGGACGCAGGGCAAGCCGTCAACTGGGCGTCGCTGAGCGGCGTGGCCGGGAGCGCGCCACCGGTGGCGCGCACCGTCGACTACGAGCGCATCCTCCGTGCGCGCTCGGAGCCGCAGAACTGGCTCACCTACTTCGGCGCCTACGACGGGCAGCGGTACAGCCCGCTGGAGCAGATCAACACCGACAACGTACGGCGGCTCACTCCGGCGTGGGTGTTCCAGTGCGGGCCGGCCGGCCTGCAGGCCGGCGGGTCGACGTACGCGTGGGAGTCCGCGCCGATCGTCGTCGACGGCGTCATGTACGTCACCGGCTGGGACGGCTGGGTCTTCGCCCTGGACGCCCAGACGGGCAGGGAGCTGTGGCGGTACCACCACGCCACCCCGTACGACACCTCGCTGTGCTGCGGCAACGTCAACCGCGGCGTCGCCGTGGCGCACGGGAAGGTGTACATGGTCTCCCCGAACGCGCACGTCCTCGCGCTGGACGCGGAGACCGGGCAGTGCGTCTGGGACCGGACGAACGGCGACGTACGGGCCGGTGAGTCCGCCACCCTCGCGCCGCTCGTGGTGAAGAACATGGTGATCGTCGGCAGCGCCGGCGGCGAGTTCGGCGTACGCGGCCACCTCGACGCCTACGACCTGGAGACCGGCGACCACGTCTGGCGCACCTACACGGTGCCGAAGCCGGGCGAGCCCGGCTCGGAGACCTGGCCGGCGGACGGCGAGCAGTGGGCGCGCGGCGGCGGCAACCCGTGGATCACGCCGACCTACGACCCGGACCTGAACCTGCTGTACACCGGCACGGGCAACCCCGCGCCGGACTTCGACGGCGAGGTGCGGCCCGGCGACAACCTGTACACCGACAGCTGCATCGCGGTGAACCCCGACAACGGGCAGCTCGTCTGGCACTACCAGCACAACCCGCACGACCTGTGGGACTACGACAGCATCTCGGAGAACACCCTCTTCGACGCCGACGGGCGCAAGCTGCTGGCCCACTTCAACAAGAACGGCTACGCCTACGTCCTCGACCGTACGAACGGCGCGGTGGAGCGGGTGTTCCCGTTCGTCGACCGCATCGACTGGGGCGAGGTGGACGCCAAGGGCCAGATCCAGGTCTACAAGTACCCCGACAAGGAAGGGGAGCCGGTCCACTTCTACCCGGGCCCGGGCGGCGGCAAGGAGTGGACGCACAACGCCTACAGCCCGCGTACCGGGCTCGTCTACGTCCCGGTCCAGGACGTCGGCGCGACGGCCACCCGGCGGCGCCGGGAGTTCAAGGAGGGCATCCCGTACTGGGGCGCGGGCGTCCAGGTGGACGCCGAGGGCATGGCCGGGGCGGTCAGCGCCTTCGACCCGCTCACCGGCCGCGAGGTGTGGCGCTGGCGCAACGAGGTGCCGATGTGCGCCTCGGTGCTGGCCACGGCCGGTGACCTGGTGTTCGCCGGCGAGCCGACCGGCGAGTTCAACGCGCTGAACGCCCGCACCGGCGAGCTGTTGTGGCAGTTCCAGTGCGGCAGCGGCCACCACAGCAGCCCGACGACCTACAACGTCGGCGGCCGGCAGTACGTCGCCGTGCCGAGCGGCTGGGGCGGCTGGATCGAGGGCTTCGCGCCCGGCATGCTCGCCGGCACCCACGGTGCCGCGCTCTTCGCCTTCGCACTGCCGGACTAGGACCGGACCGAGAAAGGAGGTGTCGGCCATGGAGCAGTGGGAGACCCCCGCGTTCGAGGAGATCGGGGTGTCCGCCGAGGTGTCCGCGTACCTGGGCGTCTGGGAGCTCGACTAGCGATGTGGGTGCGCGTGCTGGGGTCGGCGGCCGGTGGCGGCTTCCCGCAGTGGAACTGCGGGTGCCCGTCGTGCCGCGCGGTACGCGACGGCTCCCGGCCGGCCCGGCCGCGCACCCAGTCGTCGGTCGCGGTCAGCGCGGACCGGCGGCGCTGGTTCGTGCTGAACGCCTCGCCGGACATCCGCGCCCAGATCGAGGCGTTCCCGCCGCTGCGCCCGCGCGACAAGCGGGAGACGCCGCTGCGGGCGGTGCTGCTCACCGACGCCGAGCTGGACCACACGCTCGGCCTGCTGCTGCTCCGCGAAGGCGGCGGTCTGGAGGTGCACGCCACCGAGGCGGTACGCGACGTGCTGTACGAGGGGACGTCGGTGCTGCGCACGCTGGAGGCGTACGGCCCGGTGGACTGGCGGCCCGTCGTGCCGGGCCGGACCGTCTTCCTCGGCGACCTGTCGTACCGCGCCTTCGACGTGCCCACGGACAAGCCCGCCCGCTTCGGCGGCGGTACGGAGACCGGGCGGGTGGTCGGCTACCGGCTGACCGACGAGGCGAGCGGCCGGTCGCTGGTCTACCTGCCGGGCGTGCAGCGGCTCACCGACGCCGTACGGGCGGAGCTCGACGGCTGCGCGTGCCTGCTGATCGACGGCACCTGCTGGCACGACGACGAGCTGATCCGGCTCGGCGTGGGCGGCAAGACGGCCCGGCAGATGGGCCACCTGGCGGTCGAGGAGAGCCTCGGGCCGCTCGCCGCTCTGCCGATCGAGCGGACGATCTACGTCCACATCAACAACACCAACCCGATCCTGCTCGAGGACTCGCCCGAGCGGCGCCGCGTCGAGGCACACGGCATCGAGGTCGCCGAAGACGGACTGGAGGTGCGGATCTAGACCATGACGACGCTGACCGACGATTTCATCATGGACCTGCGCGCGCACGCGGCGCGCTACCACGACCAGCATCCGTTCCATATCGCGATGAACGCCGGGCGGCTGAGCCGGCGGCAGATCCAGGGCTGGGTGGCGAACCGCTTCTACTACCAGGAGAACATCCCGCGTAAGGACGCCGCGATCCTGGCCAACTGCCCGGACCCCGGCGTACGCCGCCGGTGGGTCCGCCGGATCCTCGACCACGACGGCGAGGCGGCGGGGGAGGGCGGCATCGAGGCGTGGCTGCGGCTGGCCGAGGCGGTCGGGCTGAGCCGCGAGGAGGTGCTCGACCGGCGGCATCTGGTGCCCGGCGTGCGGTTCGCCGTGGACGCGTACGTCACGTTCGCGCGCACCCGGCCGTGGGTCGAGGCGGTGGCGTCGTCGCTGACCGAGCTGTTCGCCCCGGACCTGATGGCCGAGCGGCTCGCCGCGTTCGAGCGCTGCTACGGCTGGATCGACCGCGACGGGCTCGCCTACTTCCGGGCCCGCCTCACCCAGGCGCCGCGCGACGCCGAGCACGCCCTGGAGGTGGTGACCGTCCACTGCCGGTCCGCCGACGAGCGGGCGCGCGCCGTGGCCGCCCTGTCGTTCAAGTGCGACGTCCTGTGGAGCATGCTCGATGCCATCGACCTCGCGTACCGCCACTGACCACGCGCGCCCGCGGCTGGGCGCGCACCTGCGGCTGGCCTTCGACCCGGTCCGGGACCGGCACGTGCTGATGGGCCCGGAGTCGGTGGTGGTGCTGAACCCGACGGGCGCGGCCGTCCTCGGCCTGTGCGACGGGACGCGGACGGTCGCGGAGATCGTCGCGGAGCTGCGCGGCCGGTACGCCGGCGTGGCGGGCGAGGAGGTACGGGACTTCCTGGCCCGCCTGGCCGCCAAGCGGTGCCTGGAGCTGCGCGATGACTGACGCGACGCCGCCCCCGTTCGGCCTGCTGGCCGAGCTCACGTACGCCTGCCCGCTGCGGTGCCCGTACTGCTCCAACCCGCTGGACCTGGACGGCCACCGCGCCGAGCTGAGCACGGCGGAGTGGTGCCGGGTGGTGGCCGAGGCCGCCGAGCTGGGCGTGCTGCAGCTGCACCTGTCCGGCGGCGAGCCGCTCCAGCGCCGCGACGTCGCGGAGATCGTGCGCGCCGCCACCGGGCGCGGCCTGTACACCAACCTGATCACCAGCGCGCTCGGCCTGTCCCGGCGCCGCGCGGAGGAGCTGCGCGCGGCCGGCCTTGACCACGTGCAGATCAGCGTGCAGGCCGACGACCCGGCGGTCTCCGACGGCATCGCGGGCATCACGTCGTACGCGCGCAAGGTCGCGGCGGCCCGCCTGGTCAAGGAGCTGGGCTGGCCGCTGACGCTGAACGTCGTGCTGCACCGGCGCAACCTCGACGGCATCGCCGGCATCCTCGCGCTGGCCGAGGAGCTGGACGCCGACCGGCTCGAACTGGCCAACACGCAGTACTACGGCTGGGCCTGGCGCAACCGCACCGCGCTGCTGCCCACCCGCGCGCAGCTGGACCGGGCCGAGGCCGCCGTACGGGCGGCGCACGCGCGGCTGAAGGGCCGGATGGAGATCATCTACGTGCTGCCGGACTACTACAGCCGGTACCCCAAGCCGTGCATGGGCGGCTGGGGCCGCCGGCAGCTCACCGTGACGCCCACCGGCGACGCCCTCCCATGCCCGGCCGCGCACGAGCTGCCGCTGCCCCGGGCGAGCGTGCGCGCGGCGTCCCTGGCGGCGATCTGGCGGGATTCGCCGCTGTTCGAGCGGTTCCGCGGCACGGACTGGATGCCGGACCCGTGCCGGAGCTGCGACCGCCGGGAGACCGACTTCGGCGGCTGCCGCTGCCAGGCGTTCCTGCTCACCGGCGACGCGTCCCGTACCGACCCGGTCTGCCACCTGTCGCCCGACCACCACCTGGTGGCCGACGCCGTACGCGCGGCCGGCGAGGACGGCGAGGCGGCCCTCATCCCCCGGCGGAGGGCGGCGCGATGATCGAGGTACTCGCGCTCGGGTTCTTCCTCAGCCTGGACAACTTCCGGTCCTCGATCGCGATCGGCACGATCCCCTTCCGGTTCCGGCGCGCCGTGCAGATCGCCGTCGTGTTCGGCGTCTGGGACGGCGTGGCGCCGCTCGTCGGCAGCGCGCTCGGCCATTACGTCGGCGTGGCGATCGGCCCGGTCGCGGAGTACGCCGGGCCCGCACTGCTCGGCCTGTACGGCGCGTACCTGCTGTTCGGCGCCATCCGGCGGCCCGCGCCGGAGGAGATCGACCAGCCGTGGGTGACGATCTTCGGCATCCCGCTGTCCCTCAGCGTGGACAATCTGCTCGCCGGTACCGGACTGGGCCTCCTCGGGTTCCCGCCGCTGCTGTCCGCCGCGGTCTTCGGCGCCATGACGGCGGTGATGTCGCTGGCCGGGCTGGGCATCGGTCGGGTCGCCGCGCGGCTGATCCCCGTACGGGCGGACCTGCTGAGCGGGATCTCCCTGCTCGCCGCGGCGGTCATCCTGCCGTTCGTGTTCGCCGGGTCATGACCGCGCGGCGGCCCGCTCCGCGCCGCGCAGCGCCCGCAGCACGTTGCCGCCCGCGATGGCCGCCAGCTCGGCGTCGGTGTAGCCGCGCCGGGCCAGCTCGGCGAACAGCGCGGGGTAGCAGGAGACGTCCGCAAGGCCGCGCGGCTGGCGCCCGACGCCGTCGTAGTCGCCGCCGACGCCGATGTGCGCGGGGCCGGCGACGTCGCGTACGTGGTCGACGTGGTCGGCGACCTGCGCGACGGTGACCTCGGGCGGCGGGTGCCGCTCCTCGTAGCCCGGGGCGCCGTCGCGGTCGCGCGCCTGCACCCAGTCGGCGTACTCCTGGGAGACGAACGCCGGTACGAACGTCACCATCGCCACGCCGCCGTTGGCCGGCAGCCGGGCCAGGATCTCATCCGGTACGTCACGCGGGTGATCGCAGACGGCGCGGCAGGAGGAGTGCGAGAAGATCACCGGCGCGGTACCGACGCGCAGCGCGTCGGCCATGGTCGCGGCGGACACGTGGCTGCAGTCGACGAGCATGCCCAGCCGGTTCATCTCCGCCACGACCTCCTCGCCGAACGCGGTGAGCCCGCCGTGCTCCGGCGCGTCGGTGGCCGAGTCCGCCCACGGGGTGTTGTCGTTGTGCGTGAGCGTCATGTAGCGCGCGCCCAGGGCGTACATCATGCGCAGCACCCCCAGCGAACCGCCGATCGAGTGGCCGCCCTCCATGCCGATCAGCGACGCGATCCGCCCGCCCGCGAACGCCCGCTCCACCTCATCGGCCGTGCGCGCGAGCGCGAACACGTCCGGGTACCGCGCGACCATCCGGTGCACCGCGTCGATCTGCTCCAGCGTCGCCGTGACCGCGGCGTCGCCCGCCAGCGACGACGGCACGTACACCGACCAGAACTGCCCGCCCACCCGGCCTTGGCGCAGCCGCGGTATGTCGGTCATCAGCTCCGGCCGCGCTCGCGCGATGTCGGGCTCGTCGGCGTCATGGCCCCGCTGCCGCAGGGCGTACGGCAGGTCGTTGTGCCCGTCGATCAGCGGCGCGCCGCGGAGTACGGCGTGGGCGCGCTCCAGCGCGTCGGTCATACAGGCGTTCCTAACCGATGCCGGGATCCGGCTCAAGGCGCCGCCACGGAGCGTGATGGAGGCTTGACAGGGTCGGCTGCATACAGTCTTCTGGCTACGAATGGCTGAATATTGATCGTTCAATCGTTGAACGAGAGGTGTAGCGATGCGGCGGCACCGGGCGACAGTCATGTTCATCGCACTCATCGGGGCCGCCGTGCTGGCGGCCTGTTCGACGCCGAGCGGAACGGGCGGCGGCTCGGCTCCGGGCAAGGGGCGCGAAGGGGGCACCGTCACCGTCGGGCTCGCCGAGGCGCCCGACCAGCTCGATCCCACCGTGGCCCGGACGTACGTCGGGCGGATCGTGTTCGCGAACCTCTGCGAGAAGCTCTACGACATCGACGGAAGCCTGAACCTGGTGCCGCAGCTCGCGGCCGGGCTGCCGAAGATCAGCGCCGACGGGAAGACGTACACGATCAAGCTGCGGAAGGGCGTGCGGTTCAACGACGGGACGCCGCTGGACGCCGGCGCGGTGAAGACCACGCTCGAGCACTACATGACGGCCAAGGAGTCGGCCCGTGCGGCCGAGCTGACCGCCGTGAAGTCCGTCGACGCGGTCGACCCGACGACCGTACGGCTGACGCTGAAGTCGCCGTTCGCACCGCTGACGTCGATCCTGGCCGACCGGTCCGGGATGATCCTCTCGCCGGCGGCGCTGAAGAAGTACGGCGCCAAGTTCGCCGACCACCCCGTCTGCGTCGGCCCGTTCCGCTTCAAATCGCGGCCGTCCAGCGACGAGATCCACCTGGTCAAGTCGGCCGACTACTACGACAAGGCCAAGGTGCACCTGGCCGGGGTGAACTTCACCGTCGTCACCCAGCCCAACGTGCGCGCCGCGAACCTGCGCTCCGGCGACATCGACATCGCCGACCGGATCCGCCCGCCGGACGTACCGACGCTGAAGAAGACCGCGGGGGTGAAGCTGGACCCGGTCACCTCGCTGGGCTACCAGGGCGTCACGATCAACGTCGCGAACAGCGGCGGCGCCGGGAAGTCCCCGCACCACACGGTCGGGACCCCGCTCGCCCGGCATCCGGAGCTGCGGCAGGCCTTCTCGCTCGCGCTGGACCGCGCCACGATCAACAAGGTCGTGTTCCTGGGCCAGTTCGTACCGGGATGCACGCCGATCCCGCCGATCAGCCCGTACGCCACCGGGATCAAATGCCCGGCGCGCGACCTCGCCGCGGCCAAGCGGCTGGTCGCGCAGAGCGGCGTGCGCACGCCGATCAAGGTCGACCTGGTCGTGCAGTCGGGCGACACCGAGGCGTCCCGGCTCGGCACGCTGATCAAGTCGATGGCCCAGCCGGCCGGTTTCGACGTGAGCGTCCAGCAGACGGAGTTCACGACGGCCCTGGACCAGGCGCAGGCCGGGAAGTTCGACACGTTCCAGGTCGGCTGGTCCGGGCGGATCGACCCGGACCAGAACATCGCCCAGGACTGGGACCCCACCAGCGCGATCAACTACAGCGGCGCCGACTACCCGGACGTGACGAAGCTGATGGCGCAGGAGCGCGGCACCACCGACCAGAACCGCCGCAAGCAGGTGTTCACCCGGCTGGTGCAGGCGATCATGCGGCACGGCAACCAGATCTACCTGTACCACGAGAAGAACATCCTCGGTTACAGCACGCGGGTCGGCGGGATCCGGTTCTTCGGCGACGGGCTGATCCGGCTGAAGTCGGCGGAGCGCACGGGCTGACGGCGCCGCGATGAGCTGGTACGTGCTGCGCCGGGTCGGCACCTCGCTGATCACGCTGTTCGGCGCGACGATCGTGGTGTTCCTCGGGGTGCGCGCGCTGCCCGGCGACCCCGCGGTGGCGCTGTCCCCGGAGAACAACGACCCGGCCGTGCTGCACGCGATCCGCGTGCGGTACGGCCTGGACCAGCCGCTGCCCACGCAGTACGTCGTGTGGCTCGGGCACGCGCTGCGCGGCGACCTCGGCACGTCGCCGAAGACCGGCCTGCCGGTCACGCAGACGCTCCTGGAACGGGTGCCGATCACCCTGGAGCTGGCCCTGCTCGCGCTGCTGATCGCCGTGGCCATCGGCGTCCCGGCCGGGATCGTCGCCGCCGTGCGCCGCGGCTCGCTGCCCGACTACCTGTGCAGCACCGCGGCGCTCGGCGGCCTGTCCGTACCGCACTTCTGGCTGGGCATCCTGCTGATCCTGGCGTTCGCCGTGCACTTCCCGATCTTCCCGGCGTCGGGGTTCGTCCCGATCACCGATCCCGCCGGGAACCTCATGCACATGGCGCTGCCGGCGATCGTCCTCGGCACCGGCCTGACCGCGGTCATCATGCGGCAGATGCGCTCGGCCATGCTCGACTCGCTCGGCGCCGACTACGTGCGCACGGCGCGGGCGAAGGGGATGACCGAGTGGAAGGTCGTCGGCGTGCACGCGCTGCGCAACAGCCTCATCACGGTGGTCACCGTGGTCGGCCTGCAGCTCGGCGTGCTGATCTCCGGCGCGGTCATCACCGAGCAGATCTTCATCATCCCGGGCATCGGCAAGCTCACCCTCGACTCCGTCTTCAACCGCGACTACCCATCGCTGCAGGGGGTGGTGCTCATCACCGCGACCGGGTACATCGTCGCGAACCTGCTGGTCGACCTGACGTACTCGCTGCTGAACCCGCGGATCCGGATCGCCGGGGGTGCCCGGTGACCGCCACCGCCGCGCCCGCGGCCCGCCCCCGTACGCGCGGCGGCCGGACGCGGCGCAAGTTCCTCCGCCGGCCGCCGGCCGTGATCGGCCTGGCCGGGGTCGTGATCGCGATCGCGGTGGCGGTGTTCGCGCCGTGGATCGCGCCGTACGACCCGGACACCGTGCAGCCCGCGACGATCCTGTCCGCGCCGTTCACCGGCGGGCATCTGCTCGGCACCGACGACCTCGGGCGGGACATCCTGTCGCAGATCGTCTTCGGCGCGCGGGCGTCGCTGGCCTCCGGCGTGCTCGCGACGCTGCTCGGGCTGCTGGTCGCGGTGCCGATCGGCCTGCTCGCCGGGTACTACCGCGGCTGGCGGGACTCGGCGATCTCCCGGGTCATCGACGTGGTGCTGTCGTTCCCGTTCCTGGTCATCGCGGTCGGCCTGGCCGCGATCCTCGGCCCGTCGCTGCTGAACGAGGTGATCGCGCTGGCCGTGGCCCAGGTGCCGGTGTTCGTCCGCGTCGTCCGCGGTGAGGTGCTCGGCCTGCGGGAGCTCGAGTACGTCGAGGCGGCCGTGGTCAACGGCGCGCCGGACCGGGTGGTGCTGGTCCGGCACATCCTGCCGAACACGCTGAACCCGCTCGTCGTGCAGGCCACGGTCGCGATCCCCACGGCGATCATCGGGGCCAGCGTGCTGTCGTTCCTCGGTCTCGGCGAGCAGCCGCCGACGCCGAGCTGGGGCACGATGCTGTCCGACGCCCAGCAGTACATCGCCCAGGCGCCGTGGTTCGCGGTGTTCCCCGGCCTGGCCATCGCGCTGACCACGCTGTCGTTCAACCTGTTCGGCGACGGGCTGCGCGACGTCCTCGACGTCCGGATGCGCTCGTGACGGCGCGCCTTGAGGTGACCGGCCTGCGGGTCCGGTTCGACACCGACGAGGGGTCCGTGCTCGCCGCCAACGGCGTGTCGTTCTCCCTGCGGCCCGGCGGCGTACTCGGCCTGGTCGGCGAGTCGGGCTGCGGGAAGTCGGTCACCGCGATGGCGGTCCTCGGGCTGCTGCCGCCGACCGCGACGTCGGAGGGCTCGGTACGGCTGGACGGCGAGGAGATCGCCGGCCTGCCGCCGCGGCGGATGCGCCGGATCCGCGGCCGGGAGATCTCGATGATCTTCCAGGAGCCGATGACGTCGCTGAACCCGGCGTTCACCGTCGGCTACCAGATCGCCGAGGTGCTGCGCCGGCACGAGGGCCTGACCCGCGACCAGGCCCGGGTGCGCGCCGCCGAGCTGCTCGACCTGGTGCGGATCCCCGAGCCGGGCAAACGCGTGGGGGAGTTCCCGCATCAGCTGTCCGGCGGCATGCGGCAGCGGGTGATGATCGCGATGGCGGTGGCGTGCAACCCGAAGGTGCTGCTGGCCGACGAGCCGACCACGGCCCTCGACGTCACCATCCAGGCGCAGGTCCTCGACATCATGCGCGACCTGCGCGCGCAGCTCGGCACGTCCATCGTGCTGATCACCCACGACCTGGGCGTGGTGGCCGACATCGCCGACGACGTGGTGGTCATGTACGCGGGCCACGTCGTGGAGTCCGGCGCCGTCGACACGGTGTTCGCCGGCCCGCGGCACCCGTACACGATCGGGCTGCTCGGCTCGGTGCCGCGGCCCGACCTCGGCCTCGACGACGGCCGCGGCCGGCTGCGCGAGATCCCGGGTTTCGTGCCCACGCTGCGCGAGCCGCCCGGCGCGTGCGTGTTCGCGCCGCGCTGCCCGCGCGCCGACGCGCTCTGCCAGGAGCGCATGCCGCCGCTGGAGGAGCAGGCGCCCGGCCAGTACGCGGCCTGCGTCCACCCGGGAGGTCACGCGCATGAGTGAACCGGTGCTCCAGATCAGCGGGCTGAAGAAGTACTTCCCCGTGCCGCGCTCACGCGGCGGCGGGCGGGTGCACGCCGTCGACGGCGTCGACCTGACCGTCGCACCCGGCGAGATCGTCGGCCTGGTCGGGGAGTCGGGGAGCGGGAAGTCGACGCTGGCCAAGTGCGTCGTCCGGCTGCTCGAACCGACCGCCGGCACCATCCGGCTGCACGGCACGGACGTCACCCACCGGTCGCAGCGCCGGCTGCGGCGGCTGCGCCGCCAGGTGCACATGGTGTTCCAGGACCCGTACTCCTCGCTCGACCCGCGGACGCAGATCGGCGACATCGTCTCCGAGCCCGTACGCATGCACGGCCTGGCGCACGGCCGGCGGGCGCGCGAGCTGGTGGCCGGGATGCTGGAGCGGGTCGGGCTGTCCGCGGACATGATCCGCCGGTACCCGCACGAGCTGTCCGGCGGGCAGCGCCAGCGGGTCGGCCTGGCCCGGTCGCTGGTGCTCGAGCCCAGCCTGCTGGTAGCCGACGAGCCGGTGTCCGCGCTCGACGTGTCCGTGCAGGCGTCGATCCTCAACCTGGTGCTCGACCTCCAGCGCGACATGGGCTTCAGCTGCCTGTTCGTGGCGCACGACCTGTCCACGGTGGAGTTCCTGTGCAACCGGGTCGCGGTCATGTACCTCGGCCGGATCGTCGAGGAGGGCACCCGCGAGCAGCTGTTCGGCGGCCCCCGGCACCCGTACACCCAGGCGCTGCTGTCCGCCGCGCCGCTGCCCGACCCGCCCCGCCAGCGCGAGCGCCGCCGCGTCCTGCTGCCCGGCGACATCCCCAGCCCCATCGACCCGCCGTCCGGCTGCCGCTTCCACACCCGCTGCCCGGTCGCCGAACTGCCGCTGTGCCGCGACGAGGTGCCCGGACTCACCGACCACACCGCCGACGGCCACCGCGCGTCCTGCCACCTCATCCGTACGGACGGCACCGCACCGGCCGTCACGTAACCGGATCGGCGACCTTCGTCCCTACCTCTGGCGGCGCCGCGGTTGTGCTATCGCTTCATGACCGCGACAACGAGCGACCGGTACGTCGTTGGCATCGACTTCGGCACCCTGGGCGGGCGGGCGCTCGTCGTCCGTGCCGGCGACGGCGCCGAGCTGGGCACCGCCGTGCACGACTACCGGCACGGCGTCATCGACCGGCGGTTACGCCGCGGCGGCCCCGCGCTGCCGCCCGACTGGGCGCTGCAGGACCCCGAGGACTACCTGGACGTGCTGCGCAACGCGGTGCCCGCGGCGGTGGCCGCCAGCGGCGTGGACCCCGCCCGGATCATCGGCATCGGCATCGACTTCACCTCCTGCACCGTGCTGCCCGTCCGCGCCGACGGGACGCCGCTGTGCCGGCTGCCCGGCATGCGCGACCGGCCGCACGCGTACGTCAAGCTCTGGAAGCACCACGCCGCGCAGCGCCAGGCCGACCGCGTCACCGACCTGGCGCGCGAGCGCGGCGAGCCGTGGATCCGCCGGTACGGCGGCCGGATCTCCTCCGAATGGTCGGTCGCTAAGGGGCTGCAGCTGCTGGAGGAGGACCCGGAGTGCTACCGGCTGGCCGACCGCTGGATCGAGGCGGCGGACTGGCTGGTGTGGCAGCTGTGCGGGCACGAGACCCGGAACCGGTGCACCGCCGGGTACAAGGCGATCTACCAGGACGGCCGGTTCCCGTCCCGGGAGTACCTGGCCGCGCTGAACCCCGCGTTCGCCGGCTTCGTGGCCGACAAGATCGAGTTCCCGCTGTCGGCGCTGGGGGACCGGGCCGGCGGGCTGACCGCCCAGGCCGCCGAGTGGACCGGGCTGCCGCCCGGCATCGCGGTGGCCGTCGCCAACGTGGACGCGCACGTGACGGCGGCCGCGGCGAACGCGCTGCGGCCCGGCCGGATGACGGTGATCATGGGCACGTCCACCTGCCACGTGATGAACGGCGCCGAGCTGGTCGAGGTGCCCGGCATGTGCGGGGTGGTCGACGGCGGCATCAGCGCCGGGCAGTGGGGGTACGAGGCCGGCCAGAGCGGGGTCGGGGACATCTTCGCCTGGTGCGTGCGGACCGCGCTGCCCGGCCGGTACGAGCGGGAGGCCGCCCGCCGCGGTCTGGACCGGCACGGCTACCTCAGCCGGCTGGCCGCCGGCCAGCGCGTCGGCCAGCACGGCCTGCTCGCGCTGGACTGGTGGAACGGCAACCGGTCCGTCCTGGTGGACCACGAGCTGTCCGGGGTGCTCGTCGGCCTGACCCTGGCCACCCGCCCCGAGGACATCTACCGCGCCGCGGTGGAGGCGACCGCGTACGGCACCCGCACCATCGTCGAGGCGTTCGAGTCCTCCGGCCTGCCGGTCACCGAGATCGTCGCCGCCGGGGGACTGATCAAGAACCCGTTCGTCATGCGGACCTACGCCGACGTGCTGGACCGGCCGATCTCCCTGGTCGGCACCGACGAGGGGCCGGCCGCGGGCGCCGCGATCCACGCGGCGGTCGCCGCCGGCGCCTGGCCCGACGTGCCGGCGGCGGCGCGCGCCATGGCCCGGCCGGGGCCCGCCGTGTACCGCCCGGACGCGGCCAACGCCAAGGCGTACGGCGACATCTATCCCGAGTACGTCCGCCTGCACGACCACTTCGGCCGCGGCGGCAACGACGTGCTGCACCGGCTCCGCGCGATCAGGAAAGAAGCGATGAAACCGTGAGCACCCCGCTGCGCACCGAATTAGCCGGCCTGCACGACGAGCTGGTCCGCTCCGGCCTGGTCGCCTGGACCTCGGGCAACGTGTCCGCGCGGCTGCCGGACGGCGACCTGTTCGCCATCAAGCCGAGCGGCGTGCCGTACGACGAGCTGACCGCTGAGGACATGGTGGTCTGCGACCTCGACGGCAACCGGGTGTCCGGCGAGCGCACGCCGTCCAGCGACACCCGCACCCATGCGTACGTGTACCGCGAGCTGCCGCGGGTCGGCGGCATCGCGCACACCCACTCCGGCTACGCCACCGCCTGGGCCGCCTGCGGCGAGCCGATCCCCTGCGTGCTCACCGCGATGGCCGACGAGTTCGGCGGGGAGATCCCCGTCGGCCCGTTCGCGCTGATCGGCGGCGAGGAGATCGGCCGCGGCATCGTGGCCACGCTCGCGCACCACCGGTCGCCGGCCGTGCTGATGCGCAGCCACGGGGTGTTCACCATCGGCGCCACCGCCCGCGACGCGGTCAAGGCCGCGGTGATGTGCGAGGACGCCGCCCGCACCGTCCACCTCGCCCGGACGCTCGGCGAGCCGTACCCCCTCGACCCCGACGACATCGACCGGCTCCACGACCGCTACCAGCACGTCTACGGCCAGCGGCCGTCCGGCGCCCGGCAAGGAGACCCCCATGACTGAACGGCTGCCCCGCATCGGGATCCTCGGCATCATGCAGGCCCTGTACGACGAGATGCTGCCCGGCATCACCGAACGCCAGCACGGCTTCGCGATCGACCTGGCCAAGCGGCTCGGCGACGTCGCCGAGTTCATCGTCGGCCTACCGGTGAAGTCCCGCGAGGACGCCGAGCACGTCATGCGCGACTTCGAGCACGACGACCTGGACGGCGTGCTCGTCGTCATGCTCACGTACGGTCCCGCGATGCGCGTCGCCCGGCTGCTGTCCGGCAGCCGGTTACCGATCTGCCTGGCCAACATCCAGCCGGTGGCGAGCGTCACCCCGGACTGGACGATGGCCGACCTCACCTACAACCAGGGCATCCACGGCGCGCAGGACACCGCCAACGCGATGGTCCGCGCGGGCCGGCCGTTCCACGTCATCACCGAGGACTGGCAGGCGCCGGCGTTCCGTACCGAGTTCGCCCGCTGGGCGCGGACCGCGCGCGCGATCGCCGCGTTCCGCCGGCTGCGGATCGGCGTGTTCGGCTACGCCATGAACGACATGGGCGACATCCGCGTCGACGAGAACGCCCTGCTGCGCGCGCTCGGCCCGGAGATCAGCTACGTCGCGCCCGGCGAGCTGTACCGGCGCACGCTCGAGGTCACCGAGTCCGAGGTGGACGCGGTCATCGCCGATGAGGACGAGCGGTTCGCCATCGACCCGGCGCTGACGCAGGAGGAACGCACCGACCACGTACGGATGCAGGTCGCCATCGAGCGGATCCTGCGCGACCGCGGGTACGGCGCCTACTCCACGCACTTCGACGCCATCGGCGAGGACGGCCGGTTCGCGCGCCTGCCGCTGGCCGCCGCCTCCAGCCTGATGGCCAAGGGCTACGGCTACGGCGCCGAGGGCGACGCGCTGGCCGCCGCGATGGTCTACGCCGGCCACCGGCTCATCGGCGACGCGCACTTCACCGAGATGTACGCGATGGACTTCCCGACCGACTCGGTCCTGCTGAGCCACATGGGCGAGGGCAACCCGGCCGTGGCACGCCGGGACGAGCCGGTCCGGCTGATCAAGCGCCCGCTGGCCATCGGCCGCCTGGCCGACCCGCCGACGTTCCTCTTCCGCATCCGCTCCGGCCCCGCCACGCTGGCCGCCCTGGTGTCCCTCGGCGGCGAACGCTTCCGCCTGGTCGTCGCCGAGGGGGAGATCCTCGACGGGCCCGTGCTGCCCGACCTGGAGATGCCGTACGGCCAGTTCCGCCCGGCCACCGGCGTCCGCGCCTGCCTCAACGCCTGGCTCCGCAACGGCGGCCCGCACCACGAGGTGCTCAACCTCGGCCACCACGCCGCCGACTGGGAGCTGTTCTGCGCCCAGACCGGCATCGAGTTCGCCGGCGTCGCCTGAGGTCAGAACGTGGCGATCGGGTTCACCGGGCTGCCCGACGTACCGGCGAAGCGGACCGGCGCGACGGCGAGCTGGAAGTCCCACTGGCCGAGCTCGGCGGCCGTCGCCGCGCACGCCTCCAGGTCGCAGTTGTC
>Ga0164243_10001797_pt1 | contig 35976 bp, 32 predicted proteins | sample OricompcompostOP_FD_108781 | JGI IMG/M metagenome (GOLD analysis project Ga0164243, IMG submission 108781) | Organic Plus compost microbial communities from Emeryville, California, USA - Original compost - Organic plus compost (OP) | ecosystem: Engineered > Solid waste > Mixed feedstock >...
GAGGCAGGAGAGGTGTGGAGAGATTTTTTGGCGAAGGCCCCAACCTTCGTCATCCTCGGGCAAGCCCGAGCGCAGCGAGGGGCGCGACCCGGGGATCCATGCCTGACCCTTGGTGAGGGCCAGCGCGGTGCAGAAGAACATGCGTTCTGCACCGCCTCATTTCGCAAAACCGTTCCGGCATGGATCCTCGGGTCAGGCCCGAGGATGACGAGGCTGATAGGGCATCGCCCTAGGATGACGATGACGATGATTGAGGTGGCATCGCTCGACCTGCCTCAACGCGGAAAGCGATTGGTCTCTCGGCGAACTCTCGTCTAACCTTTCCTCATGACCGGCTATGTCTACATGACCGCCAGCCAGAAACGCGGCACCATCTATATCGGCGTGACCAACGATCTGGCGCGCCGCATCCACGAGCACAAATCTGGAGAGGGCTCCGGCTTTACCGCTCGTTACGGCGTGCAGCGTCTCGTCTGGTACGAGGAGCATTTCGACATGCGCGACGCCATCCAACGCGAAAAATCGTTGAAACGCTGGCTCCGTCAATGGAAGATCGACCTGATCGAAAAGGCCAATCCCGACTGGAACGAGTTATTCGTTGGAATGGGATGGTAGGACAGCTTCCTGCCGCCTCGTCATCCTCAAGCAAGTGGAACGCAGGCCTTTCTTCTTCGTCATCCTCGGGCTCGACCCGAGGATGACGAGGTGCCTCATATGACCGGAGCTAAAAATACTCCTGCAGCGGCCGCACTTCCAAGCTCCCCGCCTTCAGGGCCGCAATGGCTTCCGCCACCGCCGCCGCACCCGCCAGTGTTGTATAGTACGGCACCTTCTGCATCAGGGTGGCGCGGCGGAGCGATTTGGAGTCGGACAGGGCCTTCTGGCCGTCCGTGGTGTTGAAGACGAGCTGCACCTGGCGGTTGCGGATGGCGTCCTCGATGTGGGGGCGGCCTTCCAGAACCTTGTTGATCTTCTCCGCCTCGACGCCGTTTTCCTTGAGGAAGCGCGCGGTGCCGGAGGTGGCCAGCACCTTGAAGCCGAGGCTGGTGAGCCGCTTCACGGCGGGCAGGATGCCCTTCTTGTCCTCGTCGCGCACCGAGACGAACAGCGTGCCCGAGCGCGGCAGGTCGACGCCGGCGCCGAGCTGGCTTTTGGCGAAGGCGAGGGGGAAATCGCGGTCCAGCCCCATCACTTCGCCGGTCGATTTCATCTCCGGGCCGAGCAATATGTCGACGCCGGGGAAGCGGGCGAAGGGGAACACGGCTTCCTTCACCGCGATGTGGCCTGGCGTGCGCGGGTCGGGTTTTTCGCCGTAGTGGGCGAAGGCGCCGTCCAGCGCCTCGCCGGCCATGATGCGGGCGGCGATTTTCGCTATCGGCTTGCCGACGGTCTTGGCCACGAACGGCACGGTGCGGCTGGCGCGCGGATTGACTTCGAGGACGTAGATGGTGCCGTCCTTGATGGCGTATTGCACGTTCATCAGGCCGCCGACCTTCAGCGCCCTGGCGAGCGCAGCGGTCTGGCGTTCCAGTTCGTCGACCGTCTCCTTCGACAGCGAATGAACGGGGAGCGAGCAGGCCGAGTCGCCCGAATGGATGCCGGCCTCCTCGATGTGCTCCATGATGCCGGAGACGAACACTTGCCTGCCGCCTCCCGCCGCATCGCACAGGCAGTCGACGTCGACCTCGATGGCGCCGGAGAGATAGGTGTCGAACAGAAGCGGGTTCTTGCCCAGCAGCGTGTTGATCTGGCCGGTCTTGTCGTTGGGGTACTTCTGCTTGATGTCTTCCGGCACCAGGCCGGGCACGGTGTCGAGCAGGTAGGCTTGAAGCATGCCTTCGTCGTGGATGATCTGCATGGCGCGGCCGCCCAGCACGTAGGAGGGGCGCACCACCAGCGGGAAGCCGAGCTCGGAGGCGACGGTGCGCGCCTGCTCGACCGAATAGGCGATGCCGTTCTTCGGCTGGGTGAGGTCGAGCTTCTGCAACAGTTTCTGGAAGCGGTCGCGGTCTTCCGCCAGGTCGATGGCGTCGGGCGAGGTGCCGAGGATCGGGATGCCGTTCTTCTCCAGTGCCTCGGCGAGCTTCAGCGGCGTCTGGCCGCCGAACTGGACGATGACGCCGACCAGTTCGCCGCGCGTCTGCTCCATCTTGAGGATCTCGATGACGTCCTCGGCCGTCAGCGGCTCGAAATAGAGCCGGTCGGAGGTGTCGTAGTCGGTCGAGACCGTCTCCGGGTTGCAGTTGATCATGATCGATTCGTAGCCGGCCTCGGCGAGCGCGAAGCAGGCATGGCAGCAGCAATAATCGAATTCGATGCCCTGGCCGATTCGGTTGGGGCCGCCGCCGAGGATCACCACCTTCTTCCGATCCGAGACGCCAGCCTCGTTGGCGGTCTGCCCGGCGAAGGGCGTCTCGTAGGTGGAATACATGTAGGCGGTGGGAGAGGCGAACTCGGCGGCGCAGGTGTCGATGCGCTTGTAGACCGGCCGCACGTCCAGCGCGTTGCGCAGATGCGCGACTTCCTTGGCGGTCCTGTCCGTCAGCGAGGCAAGGCGGGCGTCGGAGAAGCCCATGGCCTTGAGCATGCGCAGGTTCTGCGCGTCCTCGGGCAGGCCGTGCTCGCGGATGCGCGCCTCCATGGCGAGGATGCCGGCGATCTGCTCCAGGAACCAAGGGTCGATCTTGCACATCGAATGCACGTCTTCCAGCGAAGTGCCCATGCGGATCGCCTGCGCCACCATCCTGAGCCGGTCCGGCGTCGGCGTGCCGAGTGCTGCGCGGATGGCATTCTTGTCGTCCGGGCCGTCATTGCCGGAAAGGCCGGGGATCTCGATCTCGTCGAGGCCGGTGAGGCCGGTTTCCAGACCGCGCAGCGCCTTCTGCAGGCTCTCCTGGAAGGTGCGGCCTATGGCCATCACCTCGCCGACCGACTTCATCGCCGTGGTCAGCACCGGCTCGGCGCCGGGGAATTTCTCGAAGGCGAAGCGCGGGATCTTGGTCACAACGTAGTCGATCGACGGCTCGAAGGAGGCCGGCGTGGCGCCGCCGGTGATGTCGTTCTCCAGCTCGTCCAGCGTGTAGCCGACGGCGAGCTTGGCCGCGATCTTGGCGATGGGGAAGCCGGTCGCCTTGGAGGCCAGAGCGGAGGAGCGCGACACGCGCGGGTTCATCTCGATCACCACCAGCCGGCCGTCCGCCGGGTTGACGGCGAACTGCACGTTGGAGCCGCCGGTTTCCACACCGATCTCGCGCAGCACCGCGATCGAGGCGTTGCGCATCATCTGGTATTCCTTGTCGGTCAAGGTCAGCGCCGGCGCCACGGTGATAGAATCGCCGGTGTGCACGCCCATCGGGTCGATGTTCTCGATGGAGCAGACGATGATGCAGTTGTCCGCCTTGTCGCGGACGACCTCCATTTCGTATTCCTTCCAGCCGAGCACGCTTTCCTCGATCAGCACCTCGGTCGTCGGCGAGGCGTCGAGGCCCGACTGCACGATGGCGAAGAATTCCTCGCGGTTGAAGGCGATGCCGCCGCCGGTGCCGCCGAGCGTGAAGGAGGGGCGGATGATCGCCGGCAGGCCGACATGGTCGAGCGCCTGCGCCGCGACGCCCATGGCGTGCCCCATATAGCGCTGCTTGCGGTCGCCTTCGCCGAGGTTCCAGCGGGTTTCAAGCGCGTCGAGTTCGGTATCGGAGGCGTTCGCCTCCTTCAGCGCGGCGCGTTCGGCTTCGTGCTTCTTGCGGTCCTCGTCCTTCACCGAGGTCGCGTTGGCGAGCATCGACTTCGGCGTCTCCAGGCCGATCTTCTTCATCGCCTCGCGGAACAGGGCGCGGTCCTCGGCCTTGTCGATGGCCTGCGCATCGGCGCCGATCATCTCGACGCCGTAGCGCTCCAGCACGCCCATGCGGCGCAGCGACAGCGCGGTGTTGAGCGCCGTCTGGCCGCCCATGGTGGGCAGAAGCGCGTCAGGGCGCTCCCTGGCGATGATCTTGGCGACGACTTCCGGCGTGATCGGCTCGATATAGGTGGCATCGGCCAGTTCCGGGTCGGTCATGATGGTGGCCGGGTTGGAATTGACCAGGATGACGCGGAAGCCTTCCTGTCGGAGCGCCTTGCAGGCCTGGGTGCCGGAATAGTCGAACTCGCAGGCCTGGCCGATGACGATGGGGCCGGCCCCGATGATCAGGATCGACTGGATATCGGTTCTTTTGGGCATTCGGTCCGTCCGGCTGGCTGCTTGCGCGAAAAGGCCGGGGCGGGTTGGGAACCCGGCCGGCTGCACAACGATTCTGGTGTCAGGCTAGGCCGGCCTTATAGGGGAGGATCAAGGGCAGGGGAACCCCGGAAATGGACTCGAACAACCGCGCTGACGGGTCTCCACGGGATGCGCGACGATTCCGGCGGATCGGGCCGGTCATCGACGAAATCGCGGATGAAGAAGCTGGCCGCGGGGCGGCTGCCGTGCCGAAACGTTGCGCGCCGCGATCGCGCCGACGGCCCGAAGGAAATGGATCACTGTCTGGGTGGCCTTCCTGCTGTCATTCGGATTCGTCAACATGCTTCTCGCGCCGGTCGGCGTGCTGATCGAAACGCGGTCCATGTAGGGAGGGCAAGGCGTGATCCGCCTGCTGCCGATGATCGCCGCGGCCGTGGTCGCCGCCGTCGTCGCCCGTGTCGTGTTCGTCCGCATGAGCCGGTGACGAATATCCCGCGTGTTTGAAGGGATGACGGCGCGTCGTTGCGGGCATCGCGTATCCAAAAGCTTTCCCATCGAAAGCGCGCCGTGTAACACAGCCGCATGAAATCCCTTGTCGATCCGTCACAGGCGCTTGGCGCCGGTCTTCAATCCATCCGCACCGAGTTCCATGTTCCCGAGGCTTTCCCGCCCGAGGTCCTGGCGGCCGCGGAAGCGGCGGCGAAGCGCGTTCCCGACAGCCATGTCGACCGTACGGCCATGCCGTTCGTCACGCTCGACCCAGCCAGTTCGACCGATCTCGACCAGGCGTTCTCGATCGAGACGAGCGGCGACGACATCCTGCTGCATTACGCCATCGCCGACGTGGCCTGGTTCGTCGCAGACGGCGATCCGATCGATGGCGAGGCCTGGAATCGCGGCGAGACATTCTACCTGCCGGACGGCCGGGCCGGGCTTTACCCGCCGGTTCTCTCCGAGGGAGCGGCGAGCCTGCTGCCGGAAGGGCCAAGGCCTGCGATCATCTTCACCGTGCGGGTCGGCGGGGACGGAGCGGTCAAGCTGGACGGCGCCGAGCGAGCGTTGATCCGCAGCCGAGCAAAGCTCGCCTATGACAGCGTGCAGCCGAAGGACCTGCCTGACGGCTTCGACGAACTGGCGCGGCGCATGGCGGAAAACGAAAAGCGGCGCGGCGCCTCGCGCGTCGATCCGCCGGAGCAGCAGGTGGAACGGCTCGCCAACGGCCGCTACCGGCTCGCCTTCAGGCCGAGGCTGAAATCCGAGGCGGACAACGCCGCGCTTTCGCTGGCCGCCAACATGGCCATCGCCGACGCCATGCTCGCGCATCATACGGGCCTGTTCCGGGTGATGTCGGAGCCGGACGAAGCACGGGTGAAGGGGCTGCGCAACGCGGCGCGCGCGCTCGGGCTGGACTGGCCGGAGGCGGTGAGCCTGCGGGACTATCAGCGCACGCTCGATCCGGCCGATCCGCAGCAGGCCGCGCTGATGCTGGACATCCGCCACGCCGGCAACGGCGCCTCCTACCAGCCCTATCGCGAGGGCGAGACCCCTTGGCACGAGGCGATGGCCGCGACCTATGCCCATGCCACAGCGCCGCTCAGGCGGCTCGCGGACCGCTATGTCGTGCGCTGCACGCTGGCGATCGCCAACGGCCAGCCGGTGCCGCAGGTCGTCACCGATGCTTTCGCCAGGCTGCCGAAAGTGATGGGCCGGGCCGACGGCCGCGCCTCGCAGATCGATCATGCGGTGATCGACCTGGCGGAAGCGGTGATGCTGACGGGACGCGAGGGCGAGACGTTCCAGGCGATCGTCACCGATTTCTTCGACAACGGGGTGCGCGTGCAGCTTGCCGGGATGCCTGTGGTGGCCAATATCAAGGCCAACGGTTTCCGGCAGGGAGACAAGCTCAGCGTCAAACTGGTTTCGGCCGATCCGAATCAGCGCCGGGTCGTTTTCGACCCCGTTCCGGCGCCTTGAGCCGACCGGCGTTTCGGAGAAAAAATTTTATCGGTGCGAACACTCCCAGCTTGCCGGACCGGTAGGCCGGACAGGCCGGTTTTTCCCACGATTCTGCGTGTCGCCCGGTCCCTGCCGGAAGCGCGACGACGTTTGTCCGAACGGCTCGCGTTAACCTTTCGTTAACCAAATCACCCCTACTTCTTGGAAACCGAAAATTTACCAAGATCACCACCGTGTTAACAAAACCCCGGCCCATCCGCCTCAAGGGGCGGTCCTTCCTTGCGCTCGCGCTGACGCCTGAACTTCCACTGGAAGACTGGCTGGCGGGCCTCGACGATCTCGCCGCCCGCTCCGCGGGCTTCTTCCTGCGCAGGCCCGTGGTGCTCGATGTCGGCGACCTCGATGTCGACAAGGCGGAACTCCACGATCTCGTGGAGAAACTCGGCCAGCGCAACGTTCGCGTCATGGGCATAGAGGGCGCGCGGCCTTCCATGCTCGGCCCCGACATGCCGCCGCCGATGAGCGACGGACGGCCCGCTTCCGATTTCGAGGAGCCGCAGGCCGGCGAGGATGCGGAAGGCGCTGCGCCTGAGGCCGTCGGCAAGGCGCCCGGCCAGACGGTGCAGGACGGCCCGGTCGTCGGCGCTGCGCTGCAGTCGGTCGTCATTACCGAACCGGTGCGCTCGGGCCAGTCGCTGTTCTTTCCCGAAAGCGATGTCACCATCGTCGGATCGGTGGCGTCGGGCGCGGAGATCGTCGCCGGCGGGTCGATCCATGTCTACGGCACGCTGCGGGGACGCGCTCTGGCCGGCACGGCGGGCAATGACGGCGCGCGCATCTTCTGCCGCAAGCTCGAAGCGGAACTGATCGCGATCAACGGCTTCTACCAGACGGCGGAGGACATGGAGCCCGACCTGCGGGGACGGGCGGTGCAGGCATGGCTGGAGGGCCATGCGCTGAAGACGGGAATACTCGGCTAGGCCCGCGGGCAGGTTCGGCCGAACAGAGGTCCATAAAGGAGAGGCCAATGGGCAAAGTTATCGTGGTGACATCCGGCAAGGGAGGCGTGGGCAAGACCACGTCCACCGCCGCACTCGGCGCGGCGCTGGCGCAGAACGGCGACAAGGTCGTGGTCGTCGATTTCGACGTCGGCCTGCGCAATCTCGATCTCGTCATGGGCGCGGAGCGCAGGGTCGTCTACGACCTCGTCAACGTCATCCAGGGCGAGGCCAAGCTGCCCCAGGCGCTGATCCGCGACAAGCGGGTGGAGACGCTCTATCTGCTGCCCGCCTCGCAGACGCGCGACAAGGATAACCTCACGCCCGAAGGCGTCGAGAAGGTCGTCGCCGCGCTGAAGAAGGCGTTCGACTGGGTGATCTGCGACAGCCCGGCCGGCATCGAGCGCGGCGCGACACTGGCCATGCGCCACGCGGACGTGGCGATCGTGGTGACCAACCCGGAAGTCTCGTCGGTGCGCGATTCGGACCGCATCATCGGCCTGCTCGATTCCAAGACGCTGAAGGCCGAGAACGGTGAGCGCATGGAAAAGCACCTCCTGCTCACCCGCTACGATCCGACGCGCGCGGAGCGCGGCGACATGTTGAAGGTGGACGACGTGCTGGAGATCCTGTCGATCCCGCTGCTCGGCATCATTCCCGAGAGCATGGATGTGCTGAAGGCCTCCAACCTCGGTTCGCCGGTGACGCTGGCCGACGACAGCAGCGCGCCGGCGCGCGCCTATTTCGACGCGGTGCGGCGCCTCAAGGGCGAGGCCGTGCCGGTCACGGTTCCCGGCGAGAAGCGCGGTTTCTTCGGCAAGTTCTTCGGAAGGAAAGCGGCATGAACCTGTTTCGCCTCTTTTCCAAGCCACAGTCGGCGCCGGCGGCGCGCGAACGGTTGCAGGTTCTGCTCGCGCATGAGCGCGCCGGCACGGCGGGCGCCGATCTGGTGTCCAAGCTGCGCGACGAGATCCTGAAGGTCATCTCCCGACACATGCAGATCGACCAGGACAAGGTGAACGTGAAGATGGAGCGCGGTGAGAAGATGTCGACGCTTGCCGTCGACGTCGAGCTTCCGTTCGACGCCGCCAAGGCGGCCATTGCGAAGAAGAAGGCGGCCTGAGGGCCGTTTCGGGCAGGGGTTGGATCAAAGGCCGGCGAGACGCCTGCGCGCCGATGCGGCCCGGAGAAATCCGGACGTTCGGCGGCGATGGTCCCGCGGGCCGGCGCTGACAGAACACAACAAAAGGAGCGATACCATGACCCGCATCTCCCTTCTGGAAAGACTCAAGGAAATCCAGCAGATGCCGCGTTACAAGGGACGTGACATCACCACCATCAGCGCGGTCCTGTCCAACCAGGCGCTGGCCAAGCATATCGAGGTGTGCGAGCAGGCGGCGGGACTGTCACCGCGTCCATCCGACCAGGCCGACGCGGCGTAGAGCGCCGGTCGGCACCGGGACGGTTTACGGGCCTTTGGAGGCGACCTTGCGGTTCAGTCTCCGAAGGCCAGCGAGTCGGTGATCTCGAAGCGTTCGGAGACGCCGACGCGGATCATGTTCAGCGCGCCTTCGCGGGTGAAACGGAATTCGGCGCGCGAATCCGCGCCCGCCGGCTTGCCGTCATAGAAGCCGATGACACGCGTTCCGCCGTCCGGCCAGGTAACGGTGACGTCGGCCTTGCCGCCGCCTTCGCGCTTTATCCCCACCCTGCAGCGCGTCATCGGCTGGCCGACATAGCGCGCGCAGGGAATCTCGCCTGTCGCATCCCAGGCCTGTGTGGCCGTCTTCGGTTCGGGCAGCGCGGCGATCTGCGCGGGCTGGTCCGCCAGCTCTGACTCAGGCACGGCGGAGGCAATCTGTGTCGAAGCGCCTTCGGCCCGGTTCGCGGCGGGCGAATTGGCGGTGGTCGGGGCCGTTGTGGCGACCGGCGTTTCGCCCGGCAATTGCGGCCGCGGAGTCGGGATGGGCACGCCTGTCGCCGACCCCGTGACCGGCGGCGGTTCTCCATCCTCCACCATGACGCCCGCGCTCGGGGCGACGGTCTCATCGGACGCGGCGTCGGCTTCCGGCGCATCCTGTCCGGCGGCTGCGGCGGCCTCCGCCCGCGCGGCGAAGGCCAGGCGATAGGCATCGGCTTCCGCCGAGGTCATTCCCGACGATGGCGTCGGCTGTGCCTGTGCTGCGGCGCTGGGTACACCGGGAGCGGGCGTGGGATCGCCGAAGCGCGCCGCGAGATCCGGCGCAGCGTTCGCGTGAGCGGCGTTCTCTTGCTGCGTCGGCGGGACGACGGCAGGCTCGGCGGACGCATCCTCGGTATCGGCGGCGGTCGCCGTGCCTTCCGGATCGACCGGCAGCAGATAGCGCGCAGGCACCCAGCCGGTGACGTCGGGCCGGTCGACGACCTGCACCTTGCACCACTGGTAGCCGTTGACATCGCTGCATTCGAACTTGCGCAGGGCCTCGCCGTTGCCGAGCCGCGTTTCCACATGGCCGATCGGGGAGGCGTCGGCGCGCACATTGAGCAGGTCGCCGGCGGCGATGCCGTTGACGATCGCCAGCGCCTCGTCAGCCGCCTGCGCGGGAACGGCAAAAGGCAAAACTGCCAGCAGAACGGAAACCAGATGACGAACCATGCAGCGTTTTGACGAACCTCACTGCCGACTGGACCAGCGGCCGTCGCGGCCTTGCGGAACCGCTCCAACGCAACAGCCCTGTTGGCGCATCTCGTGAAACAGGTACCTTTCGCGAGAGACGCGGTTGAGAGATTGCATATATGGGCACCGGAACGGAAGCCCGTCCGGGCCGTCCTGCGCAACAAGCTGTGCAGCCGTGCGCCACCTGTTGCAGGAAAGGTTCAGATTCGCCGCAGCGGCGGCCCGTCCGAACATGGCGGCTATGCGCCTGCCGTCTCGACCCGCCCGCCCGCATCCTGAGGCGGCAAGGTCTCCTTTGCCGCCGCCAGAACGCTGTCGAGCAGGCCCGGAAAGCGCTGTTCCAGATCGCTACGGCGCAGCGTGGTGAAGCGGCTGGTGCCGGAAACCTCGGTGCGGGTGACGCCGGCCTCGCGCAGCTTCGCCAGATGATAGCTGAGGTTTGTCTTCGAGGCGAACATCAGGAAATGGCTGCAGGCCACCGGACCGTCCTGCTGGCGCGCCAGTTCGGCGGCGATGGCGAGACGGGTCGAATCGCCCAGCGCGGTGAGCACGTTGGCGAGTTCGATCTGGTCCGTCGTCGGATGGGCAAGCTGCATGGCCAGAACCTAGGTTGGTTTTCTCCCGCATTCAATCTTTGCCGCCACGAACCGCGCTGCGCTTTCCGCGCCGGTGGAAGGAACCCGCCTGCGCGCGATCATGACAACAGGCTGGCAGGAGGCTCATGGCATGACGTTGACAATGTAAAGATCGATATCCAATTGTTCAACGAATTTTGAACTAAGGACATTGTCATGGACAAGCGACTTATCTGGCTGGCGGTCGGGTCATTCACCATCTCGACCGAGGGCTTCGTCATTTCCAGCCTGTTGCCGGACATCGCGTCCGACGCCGGCATTTCGGTGCCGCTGGCCGGGTGCCTGATCACCGCCTTCGCGCTTGCCTATGCGCTTGGCACGCCGGTCCTCGCCACGCTGACCGGAGACTGGGACCGCCGCCGCGTCATCCTGTCGACGCTGGCGGCCTTCGTGGTCGGCAATGTCGTCGCCGCGCTGTCCTCCTCGTTCGAGGTGCTGCTCGGCGCGCGCATCCTGATGGCGCTGTCGTCCGGGCTGTTCGCCGCCACGGCGCAGGCGACGGCCGTTGCGCTGGTCGATGAGCATCATCGCGCGCGGGCGATCTCGGTGGTGGTCGGGGGCACGACCGTGGCCGTCGCCGTCGGCGCACCGCTCGGTGCCGTGGTTGCGGCGTTCGCAGGCTGGCGCGGCACATTCTTCGCAATTGCCGGGCTGGGAGCGCTGGCCGGGGCCATCCTTACCTGGCGGCTGCCGCGCGGCCTGTTCGGTGCCCGGCTGCCGCTGAAAGCCCGCCTGGCCGCGGCGCTGACGCCCGGTGTGCGGCCGATCCTGATCTCCACGGTTCTGGCGCTGACGGGCGCTTTCGCGGTGTTCTCCTACGTTGCGCCGCTGGCATTCTCGGTGGGCCTGGGTGAAGCGGCCCTCCCGCTCGTCCTGCTCGGCTTCGGCCTGGGCGCCGTGATCGGCAACATCATGGGTGGCCAGATGGCGGACCGCTTCGGCGCGACGCGCACCGTGGTGTGGTCGCAGCTCGCCTGCGTCGTCCTGCTGGTCGGTTTTTCCGCCATTCCGGTCCTGCTGCCGCAGTCCCTTGCCGGTCCGGCACTGGTCGCGCTCACCGTGCCGTGGGGTATTGTCGGTTGGGCCTTCGCGCCGGCGCAGGCCAGCCGCATCGTCAAGCTGGCGCCGCAGGCGGCCTCGCTGGTGCTGTCGCTCAACGCCTCGGCGCTCTATCTGGGCGTCGCCCTCGGCGCGGCGGTCGGCGGCCTGACGCTGCGCTACGGCACACCAGCGGACCTCGGCGTGGTCGCAGCGCTGTTTCCGCTCGCCGCCGTGGCGGTCATCGCAGTCGGCCGGCGTGGTTTGCGCGCGGTGGTTCCGGCGGAATAGGCCCGCGTCTGCGACCGTCTCACTCCAGGCCCGACGACGAGAACCAGACGTCGTCGAAGATCGCGACGGCGCTGTCGTCGGGCAGGCCGTCCCGGCTGAGCCGAAGCGAGCGGATTGCGCGCGCGGTCTCGCGCGTCGGCAGGAGCGTGGCGCCGCCGGCATCGGCGGCGCCGGCGCAAGGGATGAACCAAGAGCGCATGAAGGCTTCGCAGGCGAAGCCGGTCCCGGTGCGGGTGACCAGCATGGCGAGGCCGACGGCATCGGTGGGCCGCCAGGGAAAGACCAGCCGCCCGCCGGGTTTCAGCGCGTCGAGCCAGGAGAGCGGCGGTGCGGCCACCCCGGCATTGACGTAGACGACGTCGGAGGCGGGCAGGTCGAGCACCGTCGCATCGCCGTGCACGACCTTGACATTGGCATAGGGCGCGAGGTTGCGGGCCGCACGCACGGCGAGGCTCGGCTCGATCTCGCAGGCCGTCACCGCTCCGCCGGGCGATACGAGAAGCGACAACAGCGCGCTGTAGTAGCCGGTTCCGGCGCCGATGTGGCAGACGGTCTCGCCGGGCCGCGGCGCGACCCTCGCCATCCACATGGCATGGAGCAGGGGCTCGCCGTTGTTGATGCCTTTTTCGGGATCGAGGGCCACCAGCATGTTGCGATAGAGATAGGCCGGGTCAGCGCTCGGGGTCATCACTGTGGCGCTGCCGGCGATGATCGGCCAGGGACCTCGTCCCAGGAATGTTTCGCGCGGGACGGTGGCAAAGGCCGTCTCTATGCGCGGATCCTGGGCGCCGGCCTGCCTGGCAAGCAGGGCGGCGTAGAAACGGCGGGCTTCGGCAACATCGGTCATCTCCTCAACATAGGATATCCGACAGGATTTTGCCGGCCTCGAACCAGCGCGCGGCGGGATTTTTTGCCGGTCAGATGCCTGCGAAGGTATCGTAGAGCAGCTTGACGTTGAGAACGACGATGAGCGCCGCGACCACCCAGGCAATCACGCCAACGCCTCGCGGAATGGCCAGCGTGCCCATCTTCCTGCGGTCGGACACGAACTGCACCAGCGGGATGACCGCGAAGGGCAGTTGCATGGACAGGATCACCTGCGACAGGATCAGAAGCTCGGCCGTGCCCTTCTCTCCGTATAGCCAGGTGACGGCCACCACCGGCACGATCGCGATGCCGCGGGTGATGAGGCGGCGCGCCCATTGCGGGATGCGCAGGTGGAGAAAACCCTCCATGACGATCTGGCCGGCCAGCGTGGCGGTGACCGTCGAATTGAGGCCCGACGCCAGCAGCGCCACCGCGAACAGCACCGAGGCGATGCTCAGGCCGAGCAGCGGCGACAGCAGCTTGTAGGCCTGATCGATCTCGGCGACGTCCTGATGGCCGGTGCCGTGGAAGGCGACGGCCGCGACGATGAGGATGGCGGCGTTGACGAACAACGCCAGCATCAGCGCGATGGTGGAGTCCGCCGTCGCCCATTTGATGGCGTCGCGGCGGCCTTCCTCCGTGCGTTCATAGGCGCGGGTCTGCACGATGGAGGAGTGGAGGTAGAGGTTGTGCGGCATCACCGTCGCGCCGATGATGCCCATGGCGATATAGAGCATCGCCGGATTGGTCACGATCTCGGGCGAGGGGATCAGCAGGCCGCCGAAGATCGCGCTGACCGAAGGCTGGGCGGCGACGATCTGGACGGCGAAGCAGCCGAAGATGACGATCAGCAGCGCGCCGACGAAGGCTTCGAGGAAGCGGAAGCCCTTGTTCATCAGATAGAGCAGCAGGAAGGCGTCGAGCGCGGTGATGATGGCGCCGGCGATGAGCGGAATGCCGAAGAGCAGGTTCAGCGCGATGGCGGTGCCGATGACCTCCGCCAGGTCACAGGCGATGATGGCGAGTTCGCAGGCGATCCACAGAAGGAAGGCGACCGGGCGCGGATAATAGGCGCGGCAGGCCTGCGCGAGGTCGCGGCCGGTGGCGATGCCGAGGCGGGCCGACAGCGCCTGCAGGAGGATCGCCATCAGGTTGGACAGCATGATGACAAAAAGCAGCGTGTAGCCGAACTGCGCGCCGCCGGCGAGGTCGGTCGCCCAGTTGCCGGGGTCCATGTAGCCGACCGACACCATGTAGCCCGGCCCGACGAAAGCGAAGAAGCGGCGCAGCCAGGTGGCGCCCGCCGGCACCGTCACCGACGCATGGACTTCCGGCAGGCTCGGCCTGTCGTCGCCGGTGCGCTCGAGGAAGTGCCAGTCGGCCCTTCCCGGCAAGGTCGCTTCGGCGTCGGAAGGAGGAGGAGTCATACGGAGTCTCTTTCGATCATCTGACCTTATTTACGCTCGGGCTTATAATTATGCAATATGCTATAATCTATTGCGCGTGCTTTTTTCACCGCCGTATTCCGGCGGCTCGCCATGTCGACGGTTCCGCAGACACCGACAGGGTCAGATAAACGGTCGAAAGAATCGAAGCCTGTGCTATGAAGGCCCGGCAGGGCGACTACCGGGAAGGGAAGGCATTGGCGGCGAAGAAGGCGATCCCGCGCGACGAGCGGCTTCCCGACGCGGACGTACACTCGCAAGGCTTCCGCCTGACGCGCGAGGCGCGCCGGTCCGCGCTGGCGGAGGATTATGTCGAGCTGATCGCCGACCTGATCGAGGACGGCAACGAAGCCCGTCAGGTCGACATCGCCGCGCGTCTCGGTGTCGCCCAGCCGACAGTCGCCAAGATGCTGGCAAGGCTGACAGCGGAAGGGCTTGTGTCGCGAAAGCCCTATCGCGGCGTGTTCCTGACGCCGGCCGGACTGAAGATGGCGCAGGAAAGCCGCGAGCGTCACCAGACGGTGGAGGCGTTCCTGCGCTCGCTCGGCATCTCGGCCGAGACCGCGCGCATCGACGCCGAGGGTATCGAGCACCATGTCAGCGCCGAAACGCTCGCCGCCTTCCGGCGCGCGATGGCGCAGGGCGGCTGACAATCTGATTCCGCAGGCTGATTCCGCAGGCATTGATCCTGGACGGAACGGCGCGCGCGTCGGCGCGTTGATGGTGGTCCGCGCATCGGCTCGGACGGCCATCGATGGAGGACGACATGGGCGTTGAAAAGGCACCGACCGCGAAGGGCAAGCAGGCAGCGAGCGGATTGCGCAAGGCGGCCGCGAACGACGAGAAGAAGACCGAGCGCCAGATGGGCCACGATCTGGCGAAGGGCGCCAAGCGCTTCGAGGAGCGCGCCAGAAGTTCGGACGGAAAGAGCGCCGGCGCCAAGCAGAAATGAAGATCCGGAAGGGCTGATCGCTCCGGCGCGGCATCAATTGCGTGGACTCGCGCCTACGGCCGCGTTGCGCGTGATGCCCCGATCGCGCCGTGCGCGGAAAAATCCCTGTGACTTGACCGAACCCTTGCGGTAATTATCGATCGAAGGGCACCGTTCGCGACGAGGAACCGACATGCTTTGGAGAGGCCGCAGGCAAAGTGACAATATTGACGACGAGCGCGGCAATTCGGGCGGCGGCTTCGGCATGCCCGGCGGCGGGCTCGGCGGGCCGGGAGGAGGATTTCGCATCCCGATCGGCGGTCGTGCCGGCGGCGGCGGGCTTTCCACCATCGTCATCCTGGTGGTGCTGTTCTTCGCGCTCAAGGCATGCGGTATCGATCCGCTGCAGGTGCTGAGCCAGCTCGATGGTGGCGATGTCATCGGCCAGGGCAGCGGCCAGATGACCGACGACAGCGGGCAGGGAACAGGCGCGCCCGCCAATGACGAGATGAAGCAGTTCGTGGCCACCGTGCTCGCCGAGACCGAGGACGTGTGGTCCGGCATCTTTCAGGCGAACGGCATGACCTACAAGGAGCCGACCCTTCTCCTGTTCTCCGGCGGCGTCCGTTCGGCCTGCGGCTTCACCAGTTCGGCGGCGGGGCCGTTCTATTGCCCCAACGACCAGAAGGTCTATCTCGACACCGATTTCTTCAAGCAGCTTTCGCAGCAGTTCGGCGCTTCGGGCGATTTCGCCGAGGCCTATGTGATCGCGCACGAGGTCGGCCATCATGTCCAGAACCTCACGGGCATCCTGCCGAAATTCAACCAGATGCGGCAGTCGATGAGCGAGGCCGACGCCAACCACATGTCGATGCAGGTCGAGTTGCAGGCGGACTGCTTCGCCGGGGTGTGGGGCCACTACACCGCACAGAAGGGCATTCTCGAACAGGGCGACCTGGAGGAAGCGCTCAACGCCGCCCAGCAGATCGGCGACGACACGCTGCAGAAGAAGATGCAGGGCTATGTGGTGCCGGAGAGCTTCAACCACGGCACTTCGGCCCAGCGCGTCAAATGGTTCAAGCGGGGCTTCGATTCGGGCAAGCTTTCCGACTGCGATACCTTCAACAACCCGATCTGACTCACCCCAGACAGCGCCGGCGAAGGTTAACGCCGGCGCTAAAATTGCGCGGTGCGCATTCAGCGATCCGGCAAGGAACTGGTGTTAACGTGCCGCTGCAATCAGGGGTGGCGCATGCACGACTGGCTTCATCGCTTCGCCGGCGACCGCGGCGGCAACTTCGCGCTCATGTCGGCCGTGCTCGCCACGCCGCTGCTGCTCGGCGTCGGCATGGCGCTGGACTATTCCACCATCACGCGAACCCGGTCCGATCTGCAGAACAGCCTCGACGCCGCGGTGCTGTCCATCGCGCGGGAAGGCAAGAACATCTCCGACGAGCGGGCCAACGAGATCGCGCGGCGTTTCCTGCGGGAAAACAGCAGCTTCGACGTGACCAACGTGAAAGTCGCCCACGACGGCACGGCCTTCAGCGTCGGTGGAACGACGAACGCGCCGATCGCCTTCGGTGGATTGTTCGGCTATGCCGGCTGGCCAGTCGCGGCGGTATCCTCGGCCGACATCGCCTATGCCTCTTATGAAGTCGGGCTGGTGCTCGACACCACGGGCTCCATGGCCGGCGGCAAGCTGGCGGCGATGAAGGACGCCGTGAACGGACTGATCGACGACATGTCGAGCCAGGTCGACAATCCCGACAAGCTGAAATTCGCGCTGGTTCCGTTCTCTTCCTTCGTCAATGTCGGACCCGGCTACGGCCCGTCCTTCGACGGCAACGGCAAACAGATCGACGGCACCGGCGCGGCGTGGCTCGATCTCAAGGGCGCGAGCCCGCTCAAGCAATCCGAACTCGGCACCGGCGCGAGCCGCTTCCAGCTCGACGCCAATCTGGGGCAGACCTGGTCCGGTTGCGTGGAAACGCGCGAGCAGGCCGGCAAGGACTATGACATCAGCGACGCGCCGGCCGATCCGGCGAAACCGGAAACGCTGTTCGTGCCCGCCTTCGCGGTCGACGAGCCGGACAGCGGCGGGTTCCTCAACAGCTACATCAGATCGGATGCCGCGCCGAACGACCCGTCGACCGCGCAGAAGATCAAGCGCTGGAACAAATACGGCGTGCGGACCGATCCGGCTGGCAATCCGCTCAATGGAGGCCTGCTGGATGTCGTATGGGCGCTGCTGAACGGATTGCTGTTCGGCGGTCAGACGACCATCCCGATTTCCACCCATGCGATCAACGGATATGGCCAGACAGGTCCCGGCTTCGGCTGCGTTTCGCAGCCGCTGACGACGCTTTCCAACGATTATCCGGCGCTGAAGGCCAAGGTGAACAGCCTGAGAGCTGCCGGCAACACCAACATCATGGAGGGCGTCGCCTGGGGAATGCGGGTGCTTTCGCCCGGCGAGCCGTTCAGCCAGGGCGGCGACCCCAGGACCACGCCCAACCTGGAGAAGATCCTGATCGTGCTGACCGACGGCTCCAACGTGCTTGGCAATACCGGCAATTCGCTCGGCTCGACCTATTCCAGCCTTGGGTATCTCGTCGACGGCCGTCTCGGCATCACCGCAGGCGGCTCCAGTTCGACGGGATCGCGGATGAACGAGCGGACGCTGGCGGCCTGCACGGCGGCGAAGGAGCAGGGGATGGAAGTCTATACCATCCGGCTCGAGGAGCCCAATGTGGCGACAGGCAGCCTGCTGAAGGATTGCGCCAGCACGCCTGAGAATTACTTCGACGTGCCGTCCCGCAGCCAGCTCAGCGCCGCTTTCGGCAAGATCAGGGAGCAGATCGCTCGCGTGCGTATCTCCTCGTAGCGGCAGGCCGCTCCGGCCGGCCCGCACGCTGTACCGGTCCGCAGCGATACGGCTGGAACGATACGCTGGCCGCTGATGTCAGGAGGGCGGCAGCAGCGCGTTGTTGAAGCGCCTGCGCCGGCCTATAACCGTCGCCCGCCGCGCCGGACGGACCGGCGCGGATTCGCGAATGGTGACTGCAATGATTGACGAGGCAAAGGCCCGGCGCGGATTGGCGCTGGTCTTCACGACGCTGCTGCTCGACGTCATCGGCTTCGGCATCATCATGCCGGTGTTGCCGGCCTATCTGCACCAACTGACCGGCGTCAGCATCTCCGAGGCGGCGATCGAGGGCGGCTGGCTGTTCTTCGTCTATGCCGCCATGCAGTTCTTCTTCGCGCCGCTGATCGGCAATCTGTCGGACCGTTTCGGGCGGCGGCCGATCCTGCTCGCCTCGGTGCTGACCTTCGCCATCGACAATCTGATCTGCGCCGTCGCATGGTCCTATCCGATGCTGTTCATCGGGCGGGTGCTGGCGGGCATTTCGGGCGCCAGCTATTCGACGTCGTCCGCCTTCATCGCCGACGTCTCGACCGACGAGAACCGCGCGAGGAATTTCGGCCTGCTCGGCATCGCCTTCGGCATCGGCTTCGTCATCGGGCCGGTGCTGGGCGGCCTGCTCGGCACGTTCGGGCCGCGCGTGCCGTTCTTCTTCGCGGCGGGCCTGGCCTTTGTGAACTTCCTGGTCGGGCTGTTCCTGCTGCCCGAAACGCTGGAGCCCCGGCACCGGCGAAAGTTCGAACTGAAACGCGCCAATCCGCTCGGCGCCCTCAAGCAGATGCGCAACTACCCCGGCATCGGCTGGATCGGGCTCGTATTTTTCCTGATGACGCTTGGCCATATGATGTATCCGGCGGTGTGGTCGTTCGTCTCCACCTATCGCTACGGGTGGAGCGAGACGCAGATCGGCCTGTCGCTGGGCGCCTTCGGCCTGTGCGGCGCCGTCATCATGGCGACCGTGCTGCCGCGCGTCATCCCGAGGCTCGGCGAATGGCGCACGGCGACGATCGGGCTTTCCTTCACCGCCGTCAGCGCCTTCGGCTACGCCTTCGCCTGGCAGGGCTGGATGGTCTATGCGGTGATCGTCGCGGGCTGTCTCGAAGCCCTGGCCGACCCGCCGCTGCGGAGCCTGGCTGCGGCCAAGGTGCCGCCCTCGGCGCAGGGCGAACTGCAGGGCGCCATGACGTCGATCTTCTCCATCACGACGATCATCACGCCGATCCTCTACACGGCGATCTTTTCGTGGTTCACCGGCCCGTCGGCCCCGGTGGCGTTCGCCGGCGCGCCCTATGTGGTGGGCGGCGTCTTCCTGGCGCTGGCGCTGCTGGTGTTCGTGACGAAGGTCGCCAGGCCGACGCCGAAGGAGGTGGAGAGGATGCACGCGGCGGAAGGCGCGGGCGCAGGCCACTGAGAAGGGCTGCCGGGGCGCCGCCACATTCCGGCCACGGATTGGTCACGAAATAACCCGGATGGCGGCAGGTTCAGGACTCATTGCGCCTGTCTGGTGCCACGGTGGGTCGGGGGCCAACCGGAAAGGGACCACCCATGCGCACCGTACTCCTACTGGCGGCGAGCCTGAGCCTCATCGGCACGCTTGCGGCCAATGCGCAGACCTCATCCACGCAGCCGGCGCAGGCCCCGGCCGCGACGCCTGAAACCGCGCCCGCCGCGCCGGAGACCGCTCCCAAGATCCAGCGCTTCAACGTCGTCGACGTCAGCGAGCTGCCGCAGGACACGCAAAAGCAGGTCGAGCAGGTGATGGCGCAGTCCAACGACGATTCGCTCAAGCAGTTGCGCAGCACGATCGACGCCACCCCCGAAGCGAAGGCGGCGCTCGACGCCAAGGGCGCGACGTCCGAGCAGGTGGTGGCGACGGCGATGGGCACCGACGGCACGCTGACGCTGATCACCAAGAAAAAGAGCTGAGGCGCGCCGGGGACCTGCCCGGCGCTCCCCGCCGCGCGAGCGTTACCGTTCGGCCAGCGCGGGCTCGCCCTTCCTTTCCCGGATCAGGTTGACGAAACGCCGGAAGAGATAGTGCGAATCCTGCGGGCCGGGCGAGGCTTCGGGGTGGTGCTGCACCGAGAACACCGGCCTGCCGGTCAACGCGATGCCGCAATTGGAGCCGTCGAACAGCGAAACGTGAGTCTCTTCAACGCCTTCCGGCAAAGAGTCGGAGTCGACCGCGAAGCCGTGGTTCATCGACACGATCTCGACCTTGCCGGTGGTGTGGTCCTTGACCGGATGATTGGCGCCGTGGTGGCCTTGGTGCATCTTCCGGGTCTTGCCGCCGACGGCCAGCGCCAGCATCTGGTGGCCGAGGCAGATGCCGAAGACGGGGATGTCCGTCTTCAGAAGCTCCTGGATGACGGGCACGGCGTATTCGCCGGTGGCGGCGGGGTCGCCCGGGCCGTTCGAGAGGAAGATGCCGTCCGGCTTCATGGCGAGGATTTCGTCAGCGCCGGTCTTGGCCGGCACGACCGTGACCTTGGCGCCGAGTCCTGACAGCAGGCGCAGGATGTTGCGCTTCACGCCATAGTCGACGGCGACGACGTGCAGGGAGGGCGCATCCTGTATGCCGTAACCTTCGTTCCAGGCCCAGGGCGTCTCGGCCCACACCGAGGACTGGCCCGAGGTGACCTCTTTGGCGAGGTCCAGCCCGACCAGGCCCGACCAGGCTCTTGCCTGCCGTTTCAGGTCCTCGACGTCGAACCTGCCGTCCGGCGCATGGGCGATCACGGCGTTCGGCATGCCCTTTTCGCGGATCAGGGCGGTCAGCGCCCGCGTGTCGATGCCGCACAGCGCGACGATGCCGCGCCGTTTCAGCCACTGGTCGAGATGATCGCTGGCGCGGTAGTTGGAGGGGTCGGTGACATCGGCCTTGAAAACCGCGCCGACGGCGCCGGCGCGGGCTGCCGGGGTCAGGTCCTCGACGTCCTCGCCATTGGCGCCGACATTGCCGATATGCGGAAAGGTGAAGGTGACGATCTGGCCGGCGTAGGAGGGGTCGGTGAGGATCTCCTCGTAGCCGGTGAGCGCGGTGTTGAAACACACCTCGGCGACTGCCGAGCCGGTGGCGCCAAGCCCGCGTCCCTCGATCACCGTGCCGTCGGCGAGAACGAGCAGGGCAGTGGGCTTTTCGGTGGTCCAGGGCGTGGTGGCTGCCATCGGGCTCTCCATCGGGGCGCGGCCCGGCAGCCGCGCGCAGCAAAGGACGCGGCGGCCGTCGCCGCGCGTCGTCGGTGTAACCAGTGTGGTTGCAGGGCCTGCACATAGGGGAAGGCGGGCGAGGGGTCAATTGCCGCGGGGGATTGTCTCCATATGCGTGGAGCGTTCCATGGTCGGTGAGCGACGTTTCGGATTCGACCGGACCGCTTCGGCGGCATCCACTATCGCCTATGCGCAATTCAGTGATTATCGATAGATTGGATCCGCAAACGGAGAGGGACGAATGCCGGCAACGATCGAACGCAGCGCTCTGGCGGTCATGGCAGTATCGGCGGCACTGGTGGGGCTCGCCGCGGCGCTGCATTTTCTCGGTGCCGGGCCGATCCCCAATTTTGCCGCCTGCGCGCTGGCGCTGGCGGCCATCGCGCATCTGATCGGCGAGGCGACGGACGAATTGGGGAACTATCTCGGTCCCGCGGCGACGGGCATCGTCCAGTCGGCCGTAGGCAACCTGCCTGAACTGTTCATCGCCATCTTCGCGCTTCAGTCGGGCCTGGTGGCGGTGGTCCAAGCTTCGCTGATCGGCTCGATCCTCGGCAATGCGCTCCTCGTGCTCGGCCTCGCCTTCGTCATGGGCGGGGCGAAGCACGGCGTCCTGAAATTCGAGGGCCAGGCGCCGCGGATGATGGCGGTGCTGCTCCTGCTGGCGGTCTGCGCCCTGGTGCTGCCGACGCTGGCCCAGGAGATGCATCTTCCGGCCGGCGCGCATGAGCAGGCGCTGGCGGTGGTGTGCGCGATCGTGCTCCTGATCGTTTTCGCTGCGCAGACCCGCGCCATGCTCGCCCAAGGCCAAAGAACGGTGCCGGCCGAGGCGCGCAAGCGTGCGCATGCATGGCCGCTTGGCTTGGCCGCCGGCGTGCTGGCCATCTGCGGGGTCGCGGCGGCGCTGGTGTCGGACTGGTTCGTCGAAACTCTCGAGCCGGCGATCGAGGTGCTCGGCATCAGCCAGGTTTTCGCGGGTCTCGTCGTGGTCGCCATCGCCGGCAATGCGGTCGAGAACGTCGTCGGCATCCGGCTGGCGATCGAGGGCAAGGCCGATTTCGCGGTCAGCGTCGTGCTCAATGGCGCGCTTCAGGTCGCCGTGGCCCTGATTCCCATCCTGATCCTCGTCAGCTTCGCGCTCGGCGGCACGCCTTTCACGCTGGCGATCCCGCCGATCCTCGCCGTTTCGCTGTTCCTGTCGGTGCTCGTGGTCACTGTCGTGACGGTCGACGGGCGCGCCGACATCGTCGATGGGGCGGCGCTCATCGGGCTCTATGTCATCATCGCCACCATTTTCTGGTGGGGCTGACGGCTCGTGTCCGGCCGGCCGCCCATTTGAGGGTGCCGGCCGGATTCACTCTACTGCCTGATGTCCGGCTCGACCAGCTTGGCCAGATTGCGCAGCGATTCCTGCCAGCCGAGATAGCAGGCCTCGACGGGGATCAGGTCGGGGATGCCGGCCTGCTCGATGTTGATCTCGGTGCCGACGGAGACTTTCTTCAGCGTCACCGTCACCTGCATCTCGCCGGGCAGGTTGGCGTCGTCGAACGTGTCGGTGTAGCGCACCCGTTCGCCGGGAACGAGGTCGAGATATTCGCCGCCGAAGGAGTGGCTGTCTCCGGTGGTGAAGTTGCGGAAGGACATCCTGAACGTTCCGCCTACCTTGGCCTCGAACGAGTGCACCGTGCAGGTAAAGCCGTTCGGCGGCAGCCATTTGGCAAGGGCGTCGGCCTCGACGAAGGCGCGATAGAGCTTGTCGGGCGTGGTGGTCAGGACGCGGTGAAGGCGGACGGTTCCGGGCATGTCGTTCTCCTTATGGGTCAGTCTATGCACTGAGGACGGACGATGTCGCGGCGATCCTACAATCTCTCTTGAGATTGATGAAGAAATCCCATTTATCAGGGCCTGACCAGGAGAATGGCGATGCGCGACAGGCTGATGGAAGACGTGAAGGCGGCGATGAAGGCCGGCGACAGACCGCGCCTGTCGACGCTGCGCCTGATCCAGGCAGCGATCAAGGACCGCGACATCGCCAACCGCGGCGCCGGCAAGGACGCCGCCTCGGACGACGAGATCCTGCAACTGCTGGCCAAGATGGTGAAGCAGCGCGAGGAATCGGCGAAGGCCTTCGAGGACGGCGGGCGGGCCGAACTCGCGGCCACCGAGCGCGCCGAGATCGCGGTGATCCGGGACTTCATGCCGAAGCAGATGGATCAGGCCGAGACGGAAGCCGCCATCAGGGCGGTCGTGGCCGAGACAGGGGCGTCCGGCATCAAGGACATGGGCAAGGTGATGGCCGCGCTGCGCGAGCACTATGCAGGGCAGATGGATTTCGGCAAGGCGAGCGGCACCGTGAAGGCGCTGCTGTCCTAGAGATTTCCGGCGCACTTGCGGACGCAAGACCGCTACGCACTTTCGGGCAACACGCTTCAGACGTTTTCCGGAGCCTGTTCGCCGGGCTCGGGGCGGGGCGAGGCCTGCTGCTCGCGCCGGCCATAGGGGATTTTCAGCCAGGCCCGCTCATGCAGGTAATAGAGCACGGACTTGGTGACGATCTCGGTCGTTCCGATGGCGGCGGCCAGCTTGAAGCTGCCGGTGATGATCAGGGAAATGATCATCGTGTCGATCGAACCCGTCGCCCGCCAGGACAGCGCCTTGAGGAAACTGCGCGAGTGGGTGTCCAAATCCGTCGCTCCATGCTCAACCCTTTTCTGTTATCGCAGGCGGGCTGGCCGGCAAAGGAAGATTTTTTCCGCGGCGCGGAACCGGCGGAATGGTTTTCTCCTGGTGAGGCGGATCTTGTCAGGCAGGTCGAACGTCCGCCGCCTCGGTCACATGGGGCGCGAAGAAGAAGTCGCGGATGCCGACGATCCGGTCGCCGCGCCATTCGAGCAGGATGACGTTGGTCGGCGCCGGTGAATTGTTCTCGTGCGAGAGCACCGCGGGGCGCCCGTCCACCCGGCCGACCGCGAGCCGCCAGCCGTCGCGGCCGCCGTATTTGGTGAAATAGCGCTCCACCAGGGATTTGCCCTGGAGCGTCTGCCTGCCCACCACCTCCAGCCTCGCGTCCTCGGCCAGCATTTCGCGCACGGCATCGAAGTCGCGCGCGTTGAAGAGGTCCACATAGCGCACGAGGCGTGCCTGCTCCTCGCCGCTCAACGGGGCGTCGTCGTTGTCGACGCTGTCTTGCAGCGAAACCAGCCGGGCGCGGCCGCGGTGCAGGGACGCCTTGATGGCCGGAACCGTGGTGCCCATGATGTCGCCGATCTCGCGCAGGGAATAGCCGATGACGTCCATGAGGATGACGCTGCTGCGTTCGGCCGGCGACAGCTTCATGAAAGGCCGCAGGCCGATCGCCGCGGTCTCGCGGCGGGCGACTTCATCGGCCGGGTCGGCGACATCCACGTCAGGCTCACCGCCGGACAGCGCCTCCAGCCGGACGCGCTTGCGCAGGAAGTCGAGCGCGGCGTTGTGGGCGATGCGGAACAGCCATGCCTGCGGGCTGGCGATCGCATCGCCCCTGTTCCAGGCTTCCATCGCCTTCAGCAGCGTCTCCTGGACGATGTCCTCGCCGTCAGTCGACGAACCGGCCATGCGGGCGCAATAGCGATGCAGCCGTGGCCGCAGGGCGCGGGCCATCTCCTCGAATTCCTCCTGGCGGCGATCGATCGGCTGTCCGTTCATCTGCTGCTCCCTGCTGTCGTTTCCCCAAGGACGTTCGGCGAAGCCGAAAGGATACGCGGCGTCTAAAAAACTTTGCGCGCCGAATCCTTTGCGGTCGCCGGTTCGTCTTCACCGCGACCCAGCAAAAGGAGTTCGGTCATGCAGCTTTACACGACGCCCGGTTCGCCCAATTCACGCAAGGTGATGGCGGTCATCAACCATCTCGGCCTGACGGTGGATATCAGGCAACTCGATTTCGCGGCGCAGGAGACGAGGAAGCCCTTTTTCCTCGCGCTCAACCCCAACGGCATGGTGCCGGTGCTGGTCGACGGCGACTTCTGCCTATGGGAATCGAACGCGATCAACGCCTATCTGGCCGACAGATCCGGCGGCTCGACGCTCTATCCGCGCGATCTCGAGGCGCGCGCCGACATCAACCGCTGGCTCCTGTGGGAGCAGGCGCATTTCAACCGCTCGGTCGGCACGCTGATCTTCGAGAGCGTCATCAAGCCGATGTTCGGCATGGGTGAGGCGAGCCAGGCGCTGATCGACTTCTGTCTCGCCGATATCGGTCGCTTCGCGCCGGTGCTGGAGAAGCGGCTGCAAGGGCGCGATACGCTGGTCGGCGACGATGTCACCATCGCCGACTATGCGATGGTGTGCCTGGAGAAATATCGCGGTGCGACTGCGTTCGACTGGTCGCCCTTCGCCAATATCAACCGCTATTTCGATATGATCCGCGCGCTGGACGCCTGGAAGAAGGTATCGGCACCGGACGAAGCGGCTACCGAACCGGGGCTGGTGCTGGCCTGATATCAGCCCGTCGAAGCTGCAGAACTACGCCGCCGCCGACGGCAGCGGCGGCCGTGATCCGCTGCGCCGTTCGGCGGTCTTCGACAGCACAGCGGCCACGACCGCCACCGCCATGGCGGCCACGCCGACCAGCGGCAGGGTGCGGTAGGGCAGGCCGGCGTTCAGCATGGTCGCGCCGACGAAGGCGGCGATGGCGATGCCGACGTTGAAACCGGACGGGATCAGCGAGGAGGCGAGGTTCGGGGCGTCGGCCGTCCAGCGCAGGATGCGGGTCTGGACGGCGGTGCCGATCGAGAAGTTGAGGGCGCCCCACACCATGACGACGAGCAGCATCGGCACAGGGTAGGGCGCCACGACATACATGGCCGCCATGACGACGGCCTGCATGGCGAGCATGGCGATCAGCGCCGTCATCAGCCGGTGGCCGGCGACCTTGCCGCCGATGAAGACGCCGAGCGTCGCGCCGACGCCGCTCGCCAGCAGGACCCAGGGCACGGTTTCGGCGGACAGGCCGGTGACGGTTTGCAGCAGCGGTGTGATGTAGGTGTAGGGCACGAACTGCGCGAGCATCAGCATCAGCATGACGATGAGCGAGGTCCACACCTGCTGGCGGCCGAGCACGCCGATCTCGCGCCCGAGGCTGGCCGGCCTGGCGGCGGCGACCTTCGTCGCGGGAATGAGGAGCGCAATGGCGAACGCCGCGACGACGCCGAGCGCCGTCATCGCCCAGAAGGTGGCGCGCCAGCCCCAGAGATTGCCGATCGCCGTGCCGGCCGGCACGCCGACGATGCCGGAGACGGTCAGGCCCGCCAGCACCAGCGCCACCGCCATGCCGCGCCGTTCGTCGCTTACCAGCCCCGTCGCCACCACCATGGCGACGCCGAAATAGGTGCCGTGCGCGACCGCCACCGCGATGCGCAGCGCCAGCATCGACGTGAAGCCGGGGGCCAGCGCGCAGGCCACCTGGCCGAGCGTGAAGACGGCGACCAAGCCGAGCAGCAGGGTGCGGCGCGGGACGCGCGGCGTGGCAAGCGTCAGCAACGGCCCGCCGATGGCGATGCCCAGCGCATAGCCGGAGACGAGCGTGCCGGCGCTCGGGATGGAGACGCCGAGACCCTTGGCAACCTCCGGCAGTACGCCCGCGATGACGAATTCCGTCGTGCCGAAGGCGAAGGCGGCCAGGAAGAGGGCGATCAGCGGCAACGGCATGGGATTGGTCCCCGATGTGAGGAGCGCTGAAAGACCATGGATGCGCGATAACCGCAATCGAGAAAATCTGCGTCCTGGTTCAAGCCTGGTGACATTGCCAGCCGGGCTGTGCCGGACGAATGATCTGCAAAGAAAGCTACGTCTGGGTGAGGGTCTTGTAACTTCATTTGTTATGTAATAAACGAAGTTACATGAAGCGAGACAGCCGCCTTTCTTCCGTCCTGCATGCGCTGCTGCACATGGCCGCGCACGGCAGACCGATGACGTCAGATGCGCTTGCCCAGTGCATGCGCACCAATCCGGTGGTGGTGCGGCGGACCATGGCGGGCCTGCGCGACGCCGGGTTCGTGAGGTCGGAAAAGGGCCATAGCGGCGGCTGGTCGATCGCCTGCGATCTCGACGCCGTCACGCTGCGCGACATCCACATGGCGCTCGGCGAGCCGGCGGTGTTCGCCATCGGCAACCGCAACGAGACGCCGCAATGTCTTGTCGAGCAGTCGGTCAACGCCGTGCTCGACGGCGCGTTCGCCGAAGCCGAGGACCTCCTGATGCGCCGCTTCGGTGCTGTCTCGCTGGCCGTGCTGGCCGCGGACTTCAAACGGCGCTTCGCAGGGCATGGCGACCACGAACAGTGAGGAACACAACCAATGGATTTCGATGCCATCGTCATCGGCGGCAGCTATGCCGGCATGTCTGCCGCCCTGCAACTCGTCCGCGCGCGGCGGCGGGTCATGGTCATCGACGCCGGCCGGCGGCGTAACCGCTTCGCCGAACATTCGCACGGCTTCCTGACGCAGGACGGCGCCGACCCGGCCGCCATCGCGGGCACGGCGCGCGCCCAGCTTCAAGCCTATCCCACTCTGTCATGGCATGACGGAGAGGCGCGACGTGCCGAGGTGCGGGACGCCGGCTTTCGCGTCATGACAGCGGACGGCGGACGGCATGAAGCGAAAAGGCTGGTGCTGGCGCACGGCGTCACCGATACGCTGCCGGAGGTGGAAGGCTTGCGGGAGCGTTGGGGGAGGAGCGTGTTCCACTGTCCCTACTGCCACGGCTACGAACTGGGCGGCGGGCCGATCGGCGTGGTCGCGGTGGGCGAGATCTCGCTCCATCATGGCCTCATGCTGCCCGACTGGGGACCGACCATTTTCTTCGTCAACGGCAGTTTCGATCCGACCGCCGAACAGCTCGCGCAACTGGCGGCGCGCGGGACGGCCGTCGAGCGCACGCCCATCGCCCGGATCGGCGGCAAGGCCGATGTCGAGCTCGCCGACGGGCGCGTGGTGCCGCTCGCCGGCATCTTCACGGCCAGCCGGACCTGCCCCGCCGGCGGGCTGGCGGATGATCTCGGCTGCGCGATGGAGGAGGGGCCGGTCGGCGTCTTCATCAGCACCAACGCGATGAAGGAAACGACGGTGCCCGGTGTCTTCGCCTGTGGCGACGCCGCGCGCGCGGCCGGCTCGGTCGCTCTGTCGGTCGGCGACGGAGCGATGGCGGGCGCGGCGACGCATGCCTCCTTGATGTTTCGCAGTTAAGCGCAAAGGAACGGACGCGTCCCTGCCCGCCGCCGCTGATTGCAGCCGGTCAGCTTGCCTGCAGGCGGGTGCCGCGCAGCAGGCCGCGCTCTTCGAGAACCGGATAGGCCATCGAGGTCAGCAGCGAATTGATCTGCTTGAGGTCGCGGATGGTGTCGAGGTGGATCGAGCTCGTCTCGATCGATTGCGGCGTGCCGTCGCGCAGGCGCAGGAAGTGGCTCTGGCTGGTCTCGCGCTCGCGCTCGCGCAGACGGTCCTTTTCCAGCACGAGCTGGCGCGCCGTCTCGGCGTCGCGCGAGATCAGCACGTTGAAGGCCATGCGCGCATTGGCCATGACCGTGTCGTGGAAGGCGGTCAGCTCGCGCCAGCCCTCGGGCGTGAATTCCAGGCCGAGATCGAACTTCTTGCGCACATGCGCCAGCATGTTGCGCACGATGATGTCGCCGACCTGCTCGAGCTTGACGCAGGCACCGAGCAGTTCCTGGCAGCGCAGCGCCTCGCTCTCGCTCAACTGGTTGCGGGTGAGCTTGGCGAGATAGATCTTGATCGCGGCGTGCTTGGCGTCGACGCGGTCGTCAAGCGAGGCGAGTGCGCGGATCTTGTCGGCGTCGGCGTCCTGGTAGAGCTCGATGATGCGCTTGAGCATGATCTCGACCGTCTCGCACACGCGCACCACTTCGCGCGTGGCGTTGGCGAGCGCCTGCGAAGGCGTATCGAGGGCGGCGTCGTTGAGCGCCGACAATTCTACCACCTGCAGGTCGTCCCCGGCTTCCGGCTTGGCGCCGAGCGCCACGATCTTTTCGGACGCGCGATAGACGAGCCCGGCCAGCGGCAGGCCAGCAATCAGGATGATGACGTTGAACAGGATGTGGGCGTTGACGATCTGGTCGGAGGCGGTGGCGCCCAGGAAGGCGACCTGCGGCTTCATCGTCATGAACAGGAGAAGCATGACCAGCGAGCCGAGGCCGCGCATCAGGAGGTTGCCGACCGGCACGATGCGCACGCCGGGCTCGGCGCCGCGCGTCAGCATCGGTGCGATGACGGAGGAGCCGAGGTTGACGCCCAGCACCAGAACCACGCCGAGCTCCGGCGTGATCAGGCCGCGCCCGGCCAGCGTCGCCATCAGGAGCACTGCGGCGATGGAGGACTGGAACAGCCAGGTGATCAGCGCGGCGAGCAGGAAGGCGGTGAGCGGGTCGCCCGAGAAATAATTGATGATGACCGGCATCAACTGGCTGTCGCGCAGCGGCTCGGAAGCCTGGCCGATCATCTCCAGCGACAGGATCAGGAGGCCGATGCCGACCAGGATGCGGCCGATCTGGCGCCAGTCGCGGCGCTCGGTCGCCATGAACATGAAGGTGCCGGCGATCAGGCAGAGCGGCACCAGCAGGGTCAGGTCGAAGGTGAGCAGCTTGGTGACGATGGCCGAGCCGATCTCGGCGCCGCGCACGGCGAGCTGCCCTGCCGCGCCCGAAACGATGCCGGCGCCGGCGAAGGAGCCGACCAGAAGGGTCACGGCCGTCGAGCTTTGCAGGGCGATCGCCAGGCCTGTGCCGGCCAGCACCGCCATGATCGGGTTGCGCATGGTGGCGCGCAGCCTGTGGCGCAGCACATCGCCATAGGCGCGCTCGACGCCCGTCTTGACCATGCGCGTGGCGAACAGCATCAGCGCGACCGCGCCGGCGAGGTGGAGAAGGACGACCGAGCCGCTCATGCCGACAGCCGCGCGCGGACGTCGCCAAGGCGCGTCGGCGCGTTCCCGAGTGTCGGTGAAGGGGTGCGAATCACATCCAGTCCTTTGATTTCATCTTAGCCGGTTAATTTTTCCGGCCAAGTCAAACGCAGGGCAATAGTCCTTTTCGTTTCGCTTGGCAAGTACGTCAGGCCATGGATAAGCTGCGGTAATAATTGCATAATTTCGACAATCGAAACGGAATCGCATTTTATGCGCCCAGCCTTTTCACCATCGCCAGAAAAAACGCATTTGCGATCAGTTCGTTGCACGGCGGGCGACAGGAGGCTCCCGTCCAGGCCGATGACGCGGTCGCAATGCCATTTCTCAGGGCGCAGGCCTAAATGGCAGAATTCATTACAAAAACGTAATGCGGTCGTTCAGTTTCGGTTCATTCTCCCGGCGCTACTTCTCATGCCATCGACAACAAGGAGTACCGCACATGAAACGTCTCGTTCTTTCGGCTGTCGCCGCTTCCATGCTGGCCGCGTCGGCCCTGTCCGGCCAGGCCGCGCCGATCAACGCTCCGGTCGCGCCGCAGTCGTCCGTGGTTCACGTCGACTGGAAGAAACCGACCCATCGCGACGTCAAGAAGCGGGTCATCGTCAAGAAGAAGGTCGTCAGGCGTTCGCACTGGAGAAACGGCCAGAGGTACGGGGACTGGCGCAAGCATCAGCGTGTCGACTGGCGCCGTCACCACCTGCGCCGCCCCGGCTCGGGCCAGGAGTGGATCCGCGTCGGCAACGATTACCTGCTGGTCTCGATGATGTCGGGTGTCATCGCCGGCATCATCGCCTCGCAGTAAGCTCCAAGTCACCGATCATAGGGAAGGCGGCCTGCGGGCCGCCTTTTCGCATGATCAGCCGGTTTTCTTGTTCTTCAAGGTCTCCTGCATGAAATGGCGCAGCACCGCGTTGATGCGGGTCTGATAGCCTTTGCCTGTTGCCTTGAAGAAGTCCAGCACGTCCGCATCGAGGCGGATCGAGACGGGATTCTTGGGGACGGGACAAACAATGGTCGCCTTCGACCAGTCTATGTCCATGAAATCGGCCCAGTCGGGATCGTCGCGCATCTGCGCTTCGATTTCCGCGTCGGTCATGGCATCGACGCGCGCCCAGTCCGACTTGCTTTCGCCGGACGCAACCATTCGGCGAATTTCGTCAGCCGAATACCTGACTATATTCTTTTCGCTCATACCTTCGTGCCGGCCTTGCGGAAATGATTCGGCAGACGCCACCACGAGCCGTGTAGATAACCGCAATCACTCGTAGCGTGGCGCTACAGATCGCAAGAGTCCGGACTTCTCCATTTCTATCGGAACGCTCTTCCAGATGCGGTCTCAGCAAAGCCTCGGCAGCACTACGAAAGTCGATTCCGCGTTCGTTCAAAGTGCGAAGGCGCTTTGCCTCATCCCATTCAAATTCATCGAACTCGATTCTTTCCACGGGTTGCATGATGCATTCCTAGTTTGCCGACGTTTGATAGGGCAAGCCATTGTCGAACTCCGTGGTAGAGATGGAATTTGCAGCCTGTATATACATCTGTATTTTGCGGGTTGCAACCCCGTGAAAATCGAGCGCTCGCTGTAATAGGAGTCGTCTCGGCAGAGCGTCGCGACTATATCTGGCTCAAACGAGCCTTCCTCCATGCGCTTTTCGCCCACCTTCCTCGACGAGATCCGCGACCGGGTGCCGATTTCCTCGGTGATCGGCCAGCGCGTGTCGTGGGACCGCAGGAAGACCAATGCCTCCAAGGGCGACTACTGGGCGTGCTGCCCGTTTCATGGCGAGAAGAGCCCGTCGTTCCATTGCGAGGATCGCAAGGGTCGCTACCATTGCTTCGGCTGCGGCGTGTCGGGCGATCATTTCCGCTTCCTCACCGAACTCGACGGGTTGAGCTTTCCCGAGGCCGTCGAGCGCATCGCCGACATGGCGGGCGTCGCCATGCCGGCGCGGGACGAGCAGGCGGAGGCCAGGGAGAAGCAGCGCGCCAGCCTGACCGACGTGATGGAGATGGCAGCGAGCTTCTTCCAGGAGCGGCTGCAGGGCGCCGACGGGGCGAAGGCGCGCGCCTATCTGCGCGACCGCGGGCTGACGCCGGCCACGCAGCAGTCGTTCCGGCTGGGCTATGCGCCCGACAGCCGCAATGCGCTGAAGGAATATCTGGCCTCAAAGGGCGTCGCGAAAGAGCAGATGGAAGCCTGCGGGCTGACCGTGTTCGAGGACGTGCCGGTCTCCTACGACCGCTTCCGCGACCGCATCATGTTCCCGATCCCGGATTCGCGGGGGCGCATCATCGCCTTCGGCGGGCGGGCGATGTCGCCGGACGTGGCGGCGAAGTACCTCAATTCGCCCGAGACCGAGCTCTTCCACAAGGGCAACGTGCTCTACAATTTCGCCCGCGCCCGCAAGGCCGTGGGGAAGGAGGGCGCCGTCATTGCCGTCGAAGGCTATATGGACGTCATCGCGCTGGCGCAGGCCGGTTTCGAGAACGCCGTGGCGCCGCTCGGCACCGCGCTGACCGAGAACCAGATGGAACTGCTGTGGCGCATGGCGGGCGAGCCGGTGCTGTGCTTCGACGGCGACCAGGCCGGCCTGAAAGCGGCCTGGCGTGCGGCCGATCTGGTGCTGCCGGCGATCCAGCCCGGCCGCACGGCGCGTTTCGCGCTGCTGCCGGAAGGCAAGGACCCGGACGACCTGGTGCGCGCCGATGGTCCCGATGCGTTCCGCGCGGTGCTCGCCGAGGCGCGACCGCTGGCGGAACTCCTGTGGATGCGCGAGACCGCCGGCGGCGTCTACGACACACCCGAGCGGCGCGCCGAGCTGGAGCGGCGGCTGCGCGAGATCACCAGCCGCATCCGTGACGAGAGCGTGCGCTTCCACTACCAGCAGGACATGCGCGAGCGGGCGCAATCCTTCTTCGGCGCGCAGCGCGGCGGCGGACGGGAGCGCGGCGGATCGGGGCAGGGCGGCGCGGGGCGGCAGGGCGGACAATGGTCGCGTGCGGGCGCTGCACACCGCAGCGCCATCACCGAAAGCCTCGGGCGCTCGGCGCTGGTCAAGCGCGCGGGAGAGGTCATGTCGGTGAAAGAGGCCACGATCATCGTGGCGCTCGTCAACCATCCCGCCTTGATCGACGACTACTTCGAGCATGTCGAATTCCTCGATCTCGCCAACAGCGATCTCAGGAAAGTGCACGGCGCCCTGCTCGACGTGCTTGCCCATGATCCTACCGTCGACCGCAACGCGATCGTCGAGACGATCGATCGCAACGGCTGCCACGACGTCTGGGAACGGGCCGTGGCGCTGGTCAGGCGGGCGCGCCAATGGCCGGCGCTGGAAGGGGCGGCGATCGAGGACGTGCGCGACGCTTTCCAGCAGACGCTGCACTTGCACCGCACCCAGCGCATCTTACATAGGGAGCTGAAACAGGCCGAGGCCGCTCTCGCCACGGACCCGACGGACGAAAACCTCCGCCATCTCGTCGAAATTCAGGCGCAATTCCGCGACGCGCAGGCGACCGAGGCGCTGATCGAGGGGTTCGGCATATCTTCCGGGCGAGCGGGACGAAGCTGAGATGAAGCCGCGCAGGACCGATTCGGCTAATTGATTCGCTTTTTTGGCGCGAATCAGGTCTTAGGCGCTTGACCTTATGGGTGAATGACGGAATCAGGACGATTCGAGAAGCATTATACCCGCATCGGATACAGGCCCGGGCGCCGATATCCGGCGCAAGCACTGGACGGGAAGGGGCCCCCGCCACAGATATCAGGGTTAATCTGGACTTAACGCAGATGCGGATACTGGCTTTTTAGGAACGCGCTTGAAGCGAACGAACCTGATTTGCCGGCGGTGAAAGCAAAGCGGCCCTTCGATGCGGCCGCGTGGAGACGATAAAGAATGGCGACAAAGGAAAAGGAAGAGGCCGAGACGGAGCGCGAAGGCACGACCGACGGCCCGCTGCTGGACCTTTCCGACGATGCTGTCAAGAAGATGATCAAGGCCGCCAAGAAGCGCGGCTACGTGACCATGGACGAGCTCAACTCAGTGCTGCCTTCGGAGGAGGTGACCTCCGAGCAGATCGAGGACACGATGGCGATGCTGTCCGACATGGGCATCAACGTCGTCGAGGACGACGAGCAGGGCGAGGACGGCGAGAAGGAAGAGAGCGGCGACAACGAGGAAGACGCCAACGAGATCGCCGAGCAGACCGGCACCGCCGTCGCCACCGTCGCCAAGAAGGAACCGACCGACCGCACCGACGACCCGGTGCGCATGTATCTGCGCGAGATGGGCTCGGTCGAACTGCTGTCGCGCGAGGGCGAGATCGCCATCGCCAAGCGCATCGAGGCCGGCCGCGAGACGATGATCGCGGGCCTGTGCGAGAGCCCGCTGACCTTCCAGGCCATCATCATCTGGCGCGACGAGCTCAACGAAGCCAAGATCCTGCTGCGCGAGATCATCGATCTCGAGGCAACCTATGCCGGCCCCGAGGCCAAGCAGGCGCCGGTCGTCGAGCGCACCGAGGAAGCCGAGAAGCCGAAGGAAGAGCCGCGCCAGGGGCGCCGCGCCCGTTCCGACGACGAGGACGACATCACCAATGTCGGCGGTGAAAGCCGCACCGAGGAAGACGACGACGACGAGGACGAGGCCAACCTGTCGCTGGCGGCGATGGAGGCCGAGCTCCGCCCGCAGGTGATGGAGACGCTGGACGTCATCGCCGACACCTACAAGAAGCTCAGGAAGCTGCAGGACCAGCAGGTCGAGAACCGGCTGGCGGCTGCCGGCACGCTGTCGCCCAGCCAGGACCGCCGCCTCAAGGAACTGAAGGACCAGTTGATCACGGCGGTGAAGTCGCTGTCGCTGAACCAGGCGCGCATCGAGGCGCTGGTCGAGCAGCTCTACGACATCAACAAGCGCCTGGTGCAGAACGAGGGCAAGCTGCTCAGGCTCGCCGAAAGCTACGGCGTGCGCCGCGAGGAGTTCCTGAAGGAATATCAGGGCACCGAACTCGACCCGAACTGGATGAAATCGATCGCGAACCTCACCAGCCGCGGCTGGAAGGAATTCTACCAGAACGAGAAGGACACGATCCGCGAGCTGCGCGGCGAGATCCAGAACCTCGCCACCGAGACGGCGATCTCGATCCTGGAGTTCCGCAAGATCGTCAACCAGGTGCAGAAGGGCGAGCGCGAGGCTGCGATCGCCAAGAAGGAGATGGTGGAGGCGAACCTGCGCCTCGTCATCTCGATCGCCAAGAAGTACACCAACCGCGGCCTGCAGTTCCTCGACCTGATCCAGGAAGGCAATATCGGCCTGATGAAGGCGGTGGACAAGTTCGAGTACCGGCGCGGCTACAAGTTCTCGACCTACGCCACTTGGTGGATCCGGCAGGCGATCACCCGCTCGATCGCCGACCAGGCGCGCACCATCCGCATTCCGGTGCACATGATCGAGACGATCAACAAGATCGTCAGGACCTCGCGCCAGATGCTGCACGAGATCGGCCGCGAGCCGACGCCGGAGGAACTGGCCGAAAAGCTCGCCATGCCGCTGGAAAAGGTGCGCAAGGTGCTCAAGATCGCCAAGGAGCCGATCTCGCTCGAAACGCCGGTCGGCGACGAGGAGGATTCGCATCTCGGCGATTTCATCGAGGACAAGAACGCGCTGCTGCCGATCGACGCCGCCATCCAGGCGAATCTGCGCGAGACGACGACCCGCGTGCTCGCTTCGCTGACGCCGCGCGAGGAGCGCGTGCTGCGCATGCGCTTCGGCATCGGCATGAACACCGACCACACGCTGGAAGAAGTCGGCCAGCAGTTCTCGGTGACGCGCGAACGCATCCGCCAGATC
>Ga0164243_10001798_pt1 | contig 35971 bp, 30 predicted proteins | sample OricompcompostOP_FD_108781 | JGI IMG/M metagenome (GOLD analysis project Ga0164243, IMG submission 108781) | Organic Plus compost microbial communities from Emeryville, California, USA - Original compost - Organic plus compost (OP) | ecosystem: Engineered > Solid waste > Mixed feedstock >...
CGTCCGCCGGGCGCGGCGTGCCACAGCTCCATCGCCTCGTCGGTCGCCTTGCCGCCGCGGATGTCCCATTCGCCCAGCCACAGATCCAGCGAGGGCGAGTGCACCGAGTGCACGCCGGTGTCGAGCAGGCCGCCGCGGTTCAACTCACCCAGGATCGCGGGGATCCCACCGGCGCGGTGCACGTCCTCCATGTAGTACGTGCGGCCGTTCGCGACGTTGGGGGCGACCTTGGCCAGGCACGGCACTCGACGCGACACGGCGTCGATGTCGTCCAGGCCGAAGCTCACACCGGCCTCGTGCGCTGCCGCCAGCAGATGCAGGATCGTGTTGGTCGAACCACCCATCGCGATGTCGAGTGCCATCGCATTGCCGAATGCAGCCGGGGTCGCGATGTTGCGAGGCAGCACCGATGCGTCGTCCTGGCCGTAGTAGCGGTTGGCGATCTCGACGGTCAGCGCACCGGCCCGCTCGTACAGGGCCTTGCGCGCGGTGTGCGTCGCCAGGACCGAGCCGTTGCCGGGCAGCGACAGGCCGATGGCCTCGGTCAGGCAGTTCATCGAGTTGGCGGTGAACATGCCCGAGCACGAACCGCACGTCGGGCAGGCCGCCTGCTCGATGCGCTGGATGTCCTCGTCGGAGATGTTCTCGTTGACGGCATCGGAGATCGCGTCGACCAGGTCGAGTGTGCGGACCGTGCCGTCGACCAGCGTCGCGCGACCGGACTCCATGGGACCGCCGGAGACGAACACGGTGGGGATGTTCAGACGCAGCGCTGCCATCAGCATGCCGGGCGTGATCTTGTCGCAGTTGGAGATACAGACGAGCGCATCGGCCTGGTGCGCGTTGACCATGTACTCGACCGAGTCGGCGATCAGATCGCGTGACGGCAACGAGTACAGCATGCCGCCGTGACCCATCGCGATGCCGTCGTCGACCGCGATCGTGTTGAACTCGCGGGCGATGCCGCCAGCGGCGTGGACGGCCTCGGACACGATGCGGCCGACCGGCTGCAGGTGGGTGTGACCGGGCACGAACTCGGTGAAGCTGTTGGCGACCGCGACGATGGGCTTGCCGAAGTCGGCACTGTCGACGCCGGACGCCATCATCAGGGCGCGCGCGCCGGCCATGTTGCGGCCGTGGGTGACGGTACGAGAACGCAGATCAGGCATGAGTCCAGAGTGCCGCAGCGGTGCGGTGCGGCCAAGACGCGCCCACTACTAGTAGTGGCAGTACCACCTGGCCGTATCCTGGGGGTATGACCGACAGGCAGCGCCGCAAGGAGGAGTTGGGGGCGTTCCTGCGCGCACGCAGGACCCAGTTGTCCCGCGCCGACTGTGGTCTGCCGCCGACCGCACGCGGTGCGGCCACCGGGCTGCGACGCGAGGAGGTCGCGGTGCTCTCCGGGGTCAGCATGACCTGGTACACCTGGCTGGAGCAGGGGCGTGACATCAGTCCGTCCGCGCAGGTCATGAATGCCGTCGCCGATGCGCTGCGGCTGACCGGCGCGGAACGCGACTACATCCTGTCGCTGGCCGGACTCGCGCCCTCGCATCCGGTCGAGGTGGCCCCGGCCCCCGAGCACGTCCAGCGTCTGCTCGACGCGATGGAGCATCCGGCGTTCGCGCTGGCGCCCGACTGGGGGATCGCCGGCTGGAACAGTGGTTATGAGGTGCTGTACCCGAACATCGCGGCGGTTCCGGCCAGTGAGCGGAACCTGCTGTGGATCGTGTTCACCGATCCCGACGTGCGGCGGCTGCTCGACGACTGGGAGGTCACCAGTCGCCAGTTCCTGGCCGAGTTCCGCGCCGAGACCGGAGCGTTGCTGGACGATCCGGCGTATCTGCGGCTGATCGAAGCGTTGACCGAGGCCAGTCCGGAGTTCCGTGAGGGATGGCGGCAGCACGACATCGGCGGATTCTCCTCACGCGAGCGGATCTTCCACCTGGCCAACGGCACGACCGTGACATTCGAACACCACCAGCTGCGGCCGTCGGACCGGCTCGATCTGCAGATTGTGATGTACACGCCCGCGACACACGAGGACGCCGTCGTGTTCCACGCCTCGACGACGGTTTCGTAGAGTCTCCGATATGCCGGACCCCGATCTGTCACCTCCGCCGGAGCGCGTCGCCGATCTGGTGCTCGAAGGAGGCGGGGTCAAAGGCATCGCGCTCGTGGGCGCCGCGGTGGCGCTGTCCGAGCACGGCTACCGGTTCGTCCGGGTGGCCGGCTCGTCGGCCGGTGCGCTGGTCGGATCGATCATCGCCGCGATGCAGTTGCGGGACGAACCGATGTCTCGCGTCGACGACATCATGCGCACACTGGACTACACCAAGATGCTCGATCGCCGCGGTGCCGCCCGTTGGGTGCGCTGGTGGCCTACCGCGGCCAATGCGTTGGGCATCCTGCTCCACCAGGGCATGTATCAGGGCAAGTACCTGCAGGACTGGACGCGCGGTGTGCTGGCCGATCTGGGCGTGCGCACGTTCGGCGATCTGGCTTTCGAGGACCCGGGTTCAGCACTGCCGCCGGAGAAGTCGTATCGGCTGGTTGTGACGACCAGCGATCTGTCCCGACAGCGGCTGATGTTCCTGCCGTGGGATCTGCGGTCCTATGGCCTGGACCCGGCGCGGTTTCCCGTCGCCAGCGCCGTGCGTGCCTCGTCGGCGATCCCGTTCATGTTCGAACCCGTGCGCCTGAAGGGACAGTACGGCGAGTCCACCCTGGCCGACGGGTCGCTGTTGCGCAGCTATCCGATCGAGATCTTCGACCGCCACGACGGCAAGCCGAGCCGCTGGCCGACCATCGGCATCCGGCTCAGCTCGCCGTGGAACGAGCAGGCGCTGGCCAAGCCCGTCACGGGGCCCATCTCGCTGATCCAGAGCCTGATCTACACGACCGTCGACTCCACTCAGGTGCGGCACGTCGCCGACGAACAGAACATCGAACGCAGCATCTTCGCCAAGCCGCGCGGCGTCCGCTGGACCGACTTCGACCTGACCCCGGCCCAGCAGGAGTCGCTGTACGAATCGGGGTACCTGGCCGGTCAGAAGTGGATCGCCAAGAATCCGGACGGACCTCCAGCCCGACACCCGTCGGCACCCGACGGCCAGATCGACGTCAGTTGATCAGCGACTCGATCGCATTCAGCAGGTTCTGGGCACCTTCGGGGGCGAACTCGAGGAAGAAGTAGGGCTCGGTCAACTCGAGCTCGATGACGACCGGTTCGCCGTCGTCGGCGGTCACCAGATCGACGCGGGCGTACAGCAAGGGATCGCCGGTGATCTCGGTCGCGATGCCGAGCGCCTTGCGCGCGACGTGCTGCTGACGTTCGGTCGGGACCCGCACCCGGTTCTCGCCGCGGCCGTCCCGGTCATCACGGACGCCCTCACCCAACTGCAGCAGCGGACCCTTGCGCACCGCATGGGAGAACTCCCCGCCGTAGAACAGCATCGCCGTCTCGCCCTCGTCGTCGACCGACGCGACATACGGCTGGGTCATCGACATGCGGCCGTCGTCCTGCAGCGCTCGGCTATGGGCGTACACATCGTCGACCGAATCCCAGCGGGCCGTGCCCTTGGAGCCGGAGGAGACGGTGGGCTTGACGACCCACTCGCGGGACGCATCCAGGTCGTCTCCTTCGCGGACGTTCCACAACGTCGGGATGATCCGGACGCCGGCCGCCTCCAGCTCACGCAGGTAGACCTTGTCGGTGTTCCACCGGATCGTCCGTGCCGAGTTGTGCAACTGCGGGATCGACTCCGCCCAGCTCAGGAACTCATCACGACGCGAGATGTAGTCCCAGCACGAACGCACCACGACCGCATCGAACGCGCCCCAGTCGACGTCCGGGTCGTCCCACAGCACGGGGGCCATGTCGAGTCCTCGATCCGCTGCGGCACGAGCCAGGATCGGCAGGTCGGCGTCCCGGTCGGTGGCGACGGCAGAGGTGACGTAGGCGAATCTCACCAGGTCATCGTAGTGAGCGTGCCGTACGGTCTGTCAGCGATCTGTCAGCGCGCTTCGCCAGGCTGTCGACGGCGCATCGTGCGGACGCTCCGTGTTGCTGCCACGCCAGAGCGACATGGAAGGCCCTGACCCTTGAAACACACAGCCCGGCTGCGGCGCGGTGTCATCGCGTTGGCCCTTCTCCTGATCGGTGCTCTGGCGGTCACGATCGCGGGAATGAGCCAGTCCCGTGCAGCCGCCTGCGGCTGCACGGGAGAGTTCGCCGCTCCGAAGACAGCGCCGGCCAAGATCACTCCGGCGGCCAACAGTACGACCTCGCCGGGAGGGGGCACATACACGCTCCAGGTGCAGGGCGGCACGGGAGGCGGGACGCTGCGCATCACGCGCGCGGACGGCACGGGCTCGCCGTATGACATCACGATCGACAGCCGGACCAACGGCTGGGGATTCGCGCCGGACGGTAAGACATTCCTGACCTATGGCCAGCAGACTCAGTTACACGATCTGGCCGACCGGCGAGTGTTGTTCTCGCTCGACACCAACGCCACGGTCGGCTTCAGTGCCGACGGCGAATGGGCGCTGGCCCGCTGGGTCCAGGGCAATGTGCCGGTCGCGCGCTTGTACAACGCCACGAACGGCCAGATCCGAAACATCGATGGCAGCGACCAGATCCCCAACCCCGATGTCATCGGATTCGGCCCGGACTCCAAGAGCCTGCTCGTCGCCACGAATTCCGCGACTAGGCTGTACCAGGTCGAGAACGGCAAACGCGTGCTCGAACGGACCGGCGCCCCGGCCGGTGCGTTCTTCAGCCCGGACGGCGGGCATCTGGTGACGGTGACGATGATCGGCAGTCAGGCCGAACTGCGTGTGATCGAGACACAGTCCGGACGCCAGATCTTCACCGGCTCCTTCACTGCGAGCACTGTGCCGATCGTCAGCGAGAGCTGGGACAAGAGCAAACCGCAGTCATCGGGCGGATTCGGGTTCTCGCCAGATGGGCGCACCTTCGTCGTCGCTGCCAATGAGGCCAGCACGACCCTTCGAGTGATCGACCTGGCCAGCGGCGATGTCGTCATCAGTCGAGGCATCTCCGGAGGCGCTGGATGGGCGTTCGGACCCTGCGGCGATGTGATCGCCGTCGTGACCGGCTCAAGCTCCTCGATGACGGTGTCGCTCAGTTCGGTGCGCAGCGGTGACCAGATCACCAGCATGACGATGCCGGCCGGATCATTGGAGTTGAAGGCGGACGCCGACAACTACCTGGCAGATCTGGGTCAGGACCAACGGGTATTGGCGCCCAACCTGCCGTGCGCCGTCGTCGCCTTCACGCTTCCCACGCAGGTGCAGAGCGGCGGCACGTTCATGCAGCGTTTCGCGCTCGATCGTCCGGCGCCGGACGGAGGCTTCGTCGTCGAGCTCAAGAGCAGCGACTCCGATGCCCTGGCGGTGCCGGCGAAGGTGACCATCGCCGCCGGTAAGACCTCCGCGGAGGCAGAACTACGCGGTCTCGACGTATCCGCGGACACCTCCGTGACCGTCACCGGCAGTTACCGACAAGGCAAGGCCACCGTCGAGGTGAAGTCGAGCACGACGGTGCGTTCGACATCGATCGCCGAGGTGCAGGTCTCTCCGGATCAGGTGTACGCCGGGGAACCGGCGCAGGTCGAGGTCACATTGAATACGCCCGCCCCGGCCGGTGGGCTGCCGATCACCTTGCGCAGCAGCGATCCTTCAGTCACTGTCGCCGGCACGCTGACGATAACGGCGGGCCAGACCCAGGGCGCGGCCGCACTTGAGACGACTGACGTGGATTCGGCCAAGGACGTGACGATCGCTGCGAGCCACCGGTCCCAGGAGGTGACTGCCACGCTGAAGGTCCTGCCCAGGGTCCCCACCGCGACGACGGCAATGCTCGTGGCACCGATCGTTCCGGCCGGCGCCGACCTCTCGGTGTTCGCGGGTGTGGCGGCAGCCGATCCGGACACATCGCCCGGGGACGCGCCCAGCGGTGCGGTCGCGGTGTTGAGCGCCGGTAGTCAGGGCTCGTGGGCCATTCGGGGACGCGGAGACCTCGAGGATGCCGGTGCCGACGTTCCGACCGGTCAGGTCCAGATCGTCGCATCCGGCCTCGCCGTCGGCACCCACGAGGTGCGGGTGCAGTATCGCGGCGACCGGATGTACCTGCCGTCCGAGACGACCGTCGAGGTCGAGGTCGTCGACGGCTCCCTCTGGACCGGTGACGGTGACGGATCGCGGTGGTCCGATCGGCAGAACTGGCACGACGATGTGGCCCCGGTCTCCGGTGATCATGTCTTCATCGATGTTCCGCGCGCCCAGGAATTGGTCAACGACATCGCCGGTCTGGAGTTGGCTGGTCTGCACCAGACGGGCGGTCAACTTAGCGGTGAACAACTGACGGTGGAGATGGCGCGTCTGACCTCGGCGACCATCGCGCTGGATCTGCGTCTGGACGACACGGTGAAGATCACCACCACAGGCACCAGTTGGATCCGTGGCACGTTGCACGGCGACGGTGACCTGGAGGTCGACGGTGGCCAACGCTGGGTGAACGGACAGATCCGGTCGGGCCGCAGCGTGCTGCACGTGTCGGGCGCCAGCTCCTGGACCGGCACTACGACCATCGCTCGCAGCGGTGCAGTGAGTGTCGACCACGATCAGGCTCTCGGATCGGTCGACGGCACCACCGAACTGTATGGCCGATTGTGTCTGGGCAGCGGTGTCCGATCGGCCGAGCCGGTGACCTCTCACGGCGGGACGCTGAACGGCTGTCCGCCCGGCGAGGTCAACGACGACCATCCGCAGACGCCGGTGCTGACCGGTCCGGTGCAGAATGTCGACGGCCTCCGCTTCTTCTGCACGTCTCCGGCCGAGAACTACGACGGCTCGGACGTCTACGACGCAGAACAGGGATACACACACCTGGAGGTGGGCGGCTCGATCTCGGGCCCGGGTTCGGTGACGATCTGTGGCGGACGGCTGGCTCTGACCGGCGCACAGGCCAATACCTGGAGCGGCGGAACCACGATGTCGACTAGTCCGGTCGGTGACTACTTCCCGCGTACCGAGCTCGTGTTGGCCAAGGCCGATCATCTGGTAGCGCTGCCTGGCGACATCACCGGCGACACGGTGGTGGTGCGGGCCGACGGACAGATCGCCGCTGACGCGCATCTGCACCTGCACACCCTGGACCTGGGCGTCCACGACAGTGCGGCCGGACAGCTCCGGTTGGACCCCGAGACCTTCCCTGTGTGGGTCACTCGGCATGTCGAACACGGTCTGATCGTGGGCGTCGACGGCGCAGAGGCCGGATCGATCGCGGTGACCGGAGCGGTCGAGATCTCCGACAACATCGCGACCTATGTGGGCCGGGACGCCGATCATGGTTCGGAGCACACCGTGGTCACCAGCGGCGGGCCGGTCACGGGCTGTCCGACCGATCCACTGGATGCGACCGTGAGCGGCTCGGACCGGATCGATTATCGCGTGAAGTGTGCGTCTCGACAGATCGATCTACGTGCCGTCTGGCACTCGCACCTGGAAATCTCCTCCGATCCCCAGATCATCGCCCTGCGGCCCACCATCACCGTCAAGGTCATCGGACCGGACGGCGCCCCCGTCGCCGACTCCGGCACGATCGCGCTGCGCCGCGTCTACTACGAGTACAACCAGTGGGTCGTCAGCGATGCCGCGCCACGCTCGGAGGCTCCGGTGCGCTCGGGATCGTCGGTCCACGACGGGGTGCAGTTGATGGACTACGACACGGTGGCAGGCTTCTACGACGGCGACGATCAGTACGGTGCGGCTTCGTCAGAACTGCTGCGGATGTGGCATCCCGGTACCAGCGGCTATCCGCCGGTGCCCGATGCGCCGACGGCGTTCGAGATCTGGGTCGATCATCCAGGCGACAACGCCGTCCAGTTGCGTTGGAAAGGGTCCGGACATGTCTCGGCCTACCGGGTGAACGTGTCCGGTTCGGACGGCTCGTCCTGGTACGTCGACACCAACATCACGACCCCGGATTACGGGTGGCGTGTGTCCGGGCAGCCGGTGACCAACTGGGATCTGTTCAACGGCCGCTCCTATCGCACGCTGACCGATCTTGATCCCGATGTGACGTACACCTTCACGGTGCAACAGATCAATCCCAGCGGTTGGTCCGCAGAGTCACAGCCGATCGTGTGGCGCGAGATCGCATCGGAGAATCCCGCCGAAGTGCCGAGCGCGCCGAGCGCCGTTGTCGCGACGGTCGACGGCTCCACGGCCGTGATCCGATGGGACGCGCCCGACGACGACGGTGGCAGTGAGGTGACGCACTACGTGGTGCGGGTTGATCCCGAAGACGGTGAGTCATGGCAGGTGGTCACCGACGACACCGCAACCACTGTCTCGCTCGACGATCTGGCACCGGGTCGCTACATGTTCACGGTGCGCGCCGAGAACTTGGTCGGTCTCGGCCCGGTGTCCGAACCATCGGCGGCCGTGACGGTGGCAGAGCCGACGGGCGGGCCGACGCCGGAACCGACGGACGGGCCGACGCCGGAACCGACGGACGAGCCGACTCCGGAACCGACGGACGAGCCGACTCCGGAACCGACGGACGAGCCGACTCCGGAACCCACGCCGACGCCGACTCCGGAACCCACGCCGACCAAGGACCCGGCCGACCCGAAACAGACTGGCCCGAAGCAGAGTGGGCCACCGGACCGGCCAGCTCCGACGACACCCACCGCCGCCGCACCCACGCCGGCCCAGGCTGAGCCGACTGAAGATCCCGCGCCGGTGCCCGGAGCGGCCGACGAGCAGGCTCCCGAGGGCCAGGTCGACCACTCATCACCGGTGGTCGGCGGTCAGGTGATGCTGTCGGCGGCTGGGTTCGCGCCCGGCGAACAGGTCAGGATCGAGTTGCACTCCACGCCCACACTGATCGGCACGGTAGCCGCTGATGATGCCGGCAACGTGCGTACGCAGGTCACGATCCCAGCCGATGCCGAACCGGGGAAGCACACCCTGCACCTTGACGGTCTCGAGTCCGGGCTGAACGTTCAGATCCCGGTGACGGTGCTGGCTGCGCCCTCGAGCGACGGCGGCAGCAGCTCGTGGATGTGGCCGGTCGCCGTCACGATGCTCCTGATGGCCGCGGGCACGGCTTTCGTTCTCAGACGCCGGGCAGGCTAGTCCGAACGTCTGACGGTGTCGGCGTCGATCGCGTACACCCAGCGTTGTCCCGGCCACTCGGTGACGGTCCACAGCTGATTGCGCTGCGGCCAGTAGGTGATGTCCTCCGGTCCGGTCGGCAGCACACCGCGACGGCGCTCGAACGCATCGGGACGGCCGATCCACAGATCGCCCGGATTGCCCTCACCGTTGCTGCTGGTCACGGCCCAGGTGCCGTCGGCCAGGGCCGCGCCCTGCATCCGTGGCACCTGTCCCTCGAACAGCTCGACCGGCTCAGCGCGCTGGCGGTCGCCGGTGCTGAGCAACTCGGTCTCCCGGTCCAGCGCATATCGCGCGAGCCGGTGACTGCCACCCTTGCGTCCGTACTCGCCGACCACCAGATGGTCGATGTCGCCACGCCGGTCCAGGGACATGAACGAGTACGTCATCGGGTGCACGCCCGCGTCGTGCTCGGCCGAATACCTGGTCAGCTGCGGCAGCACATAGCGATAGCCCTTGGTGCGCCAGCGGTTGCGAACCCGCACGATGTCGTCCAGCCGGAACACCCGGATGCCGCGAGAACTGCCGGCGACGAACAGGTATTTGCCGTACCAGACGATTCCTCCGGCGTGGACCCGTACGGGTGCCAGTCGATGCAGGCCGAACCGGCGTCGGGGCGCGACCAGCAGCACGTGACGGTAGTTCGGTACGTCGTCGCGCGTCACATCGATCACCGAGACGCGGCTGCCTTGGAACAGGTAGCCGATGACGCCGTGGCCGTACCAGCTGACCAGTACGACAGGGCGGCCGTCGAAGGTTCCGACGCCGCCGTCAGGTCCGTAGGCGTCGGCCGACGTCGTGATGCCCTGCGGATACCAGCGCCGTGTGCTGTTGTCGGTGTCCGACCACGTGAAACCCTCGGCCGCCGCCTCACCGGGAACGTCGGTCCAGCGACCTCGGCGATCCAGATCGGTCAGCAATCCATCCAGTCCGATCCGCCGGAAACGCCCGAAGAACCGTTCCGACAGATGTGCCGTGCGAGGAGCGGGCCGAAGTCTGAACGTCCCGGTCGCCATGACTCCACGCTACTGGCAGCCCTGGTTCCGGGGCGCGCTCTAGGGCCGGTGACGGTGTCGCTTCGGGAGCCATGAGCGACGCATCGCAAGGATACGGACATACTGTCGTGATGCACGTGCTGGTCCTCGGACCCCTGGAGATCGTCGGCGCGTCCGCGAGCGCACCCCGCGGTGATGTCGCTCGGCGGGTGCTTGCGGTGCTCGCGGCCGAGGCGAATCGGCCGGTCCACCCCGATCGGCTGGCCGAACTGGTGTGGCCGGGGGAGAAGCGCCCGAGCGGGAACAGTCTGCAGGCGCACATCTCGCGGTGGCGCAAAGTGTTGGGCGCGCACCACATCACGTACGCGCCGGCCGGTTACACCTTGACGCTGGGCCCGGACGAGCACGATGCGGCACAGTTCGAGGAACTCGCTCGCGCGATGTCATCGCTGCGGAGCGGCCGTGACGTGTCGGCCGCCCTTGAGCGCGGCGACGCAGCGCTCGCGCTCTGGCGAGGTCCGGCGTTCGCCGGCCTGGACGACGGCGATTGCGTCCGTTACCGACGCATCGAGTTGGAGTCGTTGCGTGCCGATGTCGTACTGGCGCGGCTGGAGATGCTGGTCGAAATCGGCGATCACGATCGGGTCGTTGCCGACGCCGTCATGATCAGCGAGAAAGACCCCTGGAACGAACCGGTGCACCGGGCACTCGCGCGGGCCCACTACGGCCGGGGCGATCAGGTGGCCGCGTTGCGCGTGCTGACTGATCTGGACGCCCGGCTGCGCAGCGACCTGGGACTGGACCCGGGTGTCGCGACGCAGTTGCTGCGCGAACAGATCCTCAACCACGAGCCAGCGCTGGATCCCGCACCCCCCCGCGCTGACGTATCGGTGTCGACCTCGGCGGTCCGATTGGCCGGACGCGTGTCGGATCTGCCGCCACTGAGCCAACAGGTGCTGCGGGCTGCGGCACTGTCAGGTCCCGATGTGGACACCGCGCAGGTCGGTCGTGCGCTGGACATCGGCGGGCCCGCGCTGGCCGATGCCCTCGCTCCGGCATTGCGCGCGGGCATTGTGGTCCGCGCCGACCGCGCGGTCCGGTTCGCTGCAGCGCACGTCCACGAGGCGGTCGCGGCACTGGTGTCGCCCGGCGAGGCGCTCGATCTGCATCGCCGTCTCGGCAAGGGTCTGCTCATGCGCCGGGGCGGTGCGGAGGAGGCGGAGCGCGCGGCGCGCCACCTGGCTGCTGCTGCCGCGCTCGATGCGGACACCGCACTGCACGCAGCCGAACTGGACCGGCGGCTGGCGCACGACGCGATCGCCCAGGCGCGTTACGCCGATGCGGTCGAGCACGCCCGCCGCGCCGTCGCGAGCGCCGACCACGTCACCGGGCCTGAGCGGGACCGGCTCGGCCGCGTCGGCCTGTGGCTCACACTCGCCGACGCACTCCGCTGGTCCGGCGATCTGGGATCGGCGCTCGACGCTTACCTCGTCGCGGCGCAGGACCCAGACGTCGCCCCGGACGATCTCGTGCGTGCCGCCCTGTTCTACGAGGAATGCTCCCTGCAGGCGCGACGGCACCGTGACGGGGCCCGCGATCGCTCGATCGGCGTGCTGGAAGCGGCCTTGGCGGCAGTCGGGCCCGATGATCCGGTTCGGGTCGACCTGCTGGCGTCCCTGGCGCAGGCGCTGATGTTCGCGGGACTGGCCGAACGAGCCGCACTGCTGGGCGACCAGGCAGTGGAGGAGGCGCGCCGGCGGGCGACGCCTGAAGTGCTGGCACGCACGCTGTTGCGTCGACTCGCCGCGCACGATCCGGTCCGCGATGCGGCAGCGCGTCTCGAACTGGCCGGGGAAGCCGTCGAGTTGAGCGGTTCGGGGGAGGCCGACGAGCTGGAGCTCGAAGCGTTGTGTGCGTGGGTGCCGGAGCTGATGCGTGGCGGCCGTTTGGCCGAAGCCGAGCAGATCATCACTCGGGTCGAGCACCTGGCGGATGTCGAAGGCAACGTCCTGCACCGTTGCAAGGTGCCGATGTGGCGAGCAGCGCTCGCCCTGGGACGCGGGCTCTACGACGAGGCCGAGGTACTCGTCGAGGATTTCCGGCAGGCGGGGGAGCGTGACGGCTACGAGGACACCGCGCGCGTCCACGGCTTCCAGTCGATTCTGATCGCGCTGGGTCGCGATTGCGTCGACGACGCAGCCGCGATCCTCGCTGCGTTCGATCACGACCGGGCGTTCGAGCCGTGGCTGGCGACGGCTCTGCTGGTGGCCCACCACCGCGACGACCACGACACGGTGCAGGAGATCCTGGTGCCGTGGTCGGCCCGGCGGTTCGCCCTGTCCAAGCCGTTCGCCGGGGTGCAGGTTTTCTGCGCTTGCCTCGTCGCCGACGCAGTCGCGGCCCGCGGAGACGCCGCAGCTCGTGAGCGACTGGCATTGGTGCTGCGCCCGAGCGTCGGTCAGAACCCGGTGCTGGGCGCGGGTGCTGCGATGCTGGGCGATCCGGCACGACCGCTGGCGCTGCTCACCGAGCACCGGGAGGAACCATGAACGAAGTCGGGCACCACCTGAGCACTGCCGTGGGTGCATATCGCCGGTTCGTCGACCGCTCACGCGGCGTCGATCCGTCAGCGCCCACGCGGCTGGCCGGATGGGTTGTGCGGGATCTGATCGACCACGTCGGCTGGGCGGCAGCGATGGAGGCGGACGCGGTGCGCACGGCGGTCGGTCTGCCAATCGCTGGTCGATCCACCGATCTCGGTGAGTCGGTGGACAGCTTCGCGCGGATCTGCGACGTCATCATCACGCCGGACACGCCGATCACGATTCCGGCCGGAACGGTGCCGGCGGGATTCGCTGCTCCGCTTTTCGCCTTCGAAGCGGCGCTGCATGCCGCTGATCTCGATGATGCCGCCGGCGGGGACGCATCAATGACACCTGATGAAGTCGATGCGTGCGGCCTGGTCGTCGGTCCCATGCTCGACCTGCTCGCGGCGCAGGTCCCTGATGATGCGGTCGTGATCGACCTGGTCGGACTGGAAGTCGCTGTGCGGTTGACCGCCGATCCGGGCCGCGGCGCGTGGGTGCGTGGGACGCCGGACCCGGGCAGCGCGGCGACGACCACGATCAGCGGGAGCGCCGAGCAGATCGTGCTGTTCGCCGCCGGCCGGATCGACGCGTCGGCTCTGCGGGTCGATGGCGTCACCGCGCACGCGGATCATTTCAAGCGCTACTTCCCCGGACCCTGACACCGGTCCGCTCCGGTGGCGAGGCCCCCATCGTGATGGGGGAGAATCGGGCAGTGCCCGATTTCACCCCCGCTCAGTTGCAGACGGCGCTGGCCGTTCTCGCCGAGGCCCAACACCTCGATGAGGACGACGAGGCGTACATCGCACTACGACGGGCGTGCGGCAAGTTCTACAAGGACGTCAAGAAGCAGAGGCGCCGGGCCAAGCGCGAGGCCATCGCGGCCGCCGACCGCGCCGTGGTCGAGGCCACCGCGACCGGCTCGGCCAGTCGTATCGACGACGAGACGGCCGGCATCCCGCTCACCTCGACCGCGGCCGGGGCCTCGGCGGGCACCCTGTTGGTGCCGCGCGGTTGCTACATCTGCAAGACCAAGTACACGGTCGTCGACGCGTTCTATCACCAGCTGTGCCCGGACTGCGCGGCCAGGAGCCATGCCAAGCGCGAGGCGCGTACCGATCTGACCGGTCGCCGTGCGCTGTTGACCGGCGGCCGGGCCAAGATCGGCATGTACATCGCGCTGCGCCTGCTGCGCGACGGTGCGCACACCACCATCACGACCCGATTCCCCAAGGACGCGGTGCGCCGGTTCCGGCAGATGCCCGATGCCGCTGACTGGATCGACCGGTTGAAGATCGTCGGCATCGATCTGCGCGATCCGGCACAGGTCGTGGCCCTGGCCGATGATGTCGCGGCCGCGGGTCCGCTCGACATCCTGATCAACAACGCGGCGCAGACCGTCAAGCGGACCCCGGGCGCCTATTCGGCGATCGCGGACGCGGAGAGCGTGTCATTGGAGTCTGGGCCTTCCGGACTGGCTCAACCCGAGCTCGTGACGTTCGGGCACACCAGCGATCTCCATCCGTCGGCGCTGGTCGGATCGGTCGAGGCCCACCCGGCGCTGGCCGGTGATGCTGCGACCGCCGTCGAGCTGGATGCCGCCGCCGCGGCTGCCGAGCACGTCGTCTCCCAGGCCTTGCAGGCCGGATCGGCCGATCTGACTCGTATCGACGCCGGTGGGCTGTTGCCAGATCACGTCAGCACCAACAGCTGGGTGCAGAAGGTCGGCGAGGTCGATGCCCTGGAGCTGCTCGAGGTCCAACTGTGCAATCAGACCGCGCCGTTCATCCTGATCAGCCGCCTGCGTCCCGCGATGGCCGCCTCCTCGGCACGACGTACCTACGTCGTCAACGTCTCGGCGATGGAGGGCCAGTTCGCGCGGCAATACAAGGGACCGGGGCATCCGCACACCAATATGAGCAAGGCCGCGCTCAACATGCTGACCCGCACCAGCGCCGCCGAGATGCTGGAGTCCGACGGCATCTTGATGACCGCGGTCGACACCGGGTGGATCACCGATGAACGCCCCCACACGACCAAGGTGAGGTTGGCCGAGGAGGGGTTCAAGGCGCCGCTGGATCTGGTCGACGGCGCGGCGCGCGTGTACGACCCGATCGTGCGGGGCGAGGCGGGCGAGGACGTGCACGGCGTCTTCCTCAAGGACTACGAGGCCTCGCCATGGTGAGGCGCGCCGCTCGTCCCTCGCGACCCCAGTGGTTCGTTCCTCACCGCTGCTGGGCTGCGCCCAGGCGCCCTGCCTCGCTCCGCTCGGCCTGTGGTCGCGTCGTGGGTGGGGCTGGCCCGCTGGACCATAGGTTGTCCGGATGGCGGACTGAAACGTCTCACAACTTGACCCGACTGTCTCAGCGGGGGAGACTGGCGGCGTGCATGCACTGCTCGTCGTACTCGTATGACGCGACCGGCCTGACCAGGCCGCGCGTCGCTCCTCGCTCGCCTTCACGGCTGCGGGGTTTTTTTGTGCGACGAGCCGGGTCCACCATGAACACCAGAACCACCACACCAGACAGCCCCGAACAGGACCGACCATGAGCACCGACTCCACCACTACGCCAGCCACCCTCACCGGTGCACAGAGCCTCGTCCGAGCGCTCGAGCAGGCCGGTGTAGAGGTCATCTTCGGCATCCCCGGCGGGGCGATCCTGCCCGCGTACGACCCGCTCTACGACTCCTCAGTGCGGCACATCCTGGTCCGCCACGAGCAAGGCGCCGGACATGCCGCCCAGGGCTATGCCCAGGTCACCGGCAAGGTCGGTGTCTGCATGGCCACCTCAGGTCCCGGCGCGACGAACCTCGTCACCGCGATCGCCGACGCATACATGGACTCGGTCCCGATCGTGGCCATCACCGGCCAGGTCGCGACCCACCTGATCGGCACCGACGGTTTCCAGGAAGCCGATATCCGCGGCATCACGATGCCCATCACCAAGCACAGCTATCTGGTCACCGACGCCGCTGAGATTCCGCGCGTCATCGCCGAGGCGTTCCACATCGCCGGCACGGGCCGTCCGGGTCCGGTCCTGGTCGACATCGCCAAGGATGCCCTGGTCAACCAGACCGAGTACCACTGGCCGAACGAACTGGCTCTGCCCGGCTACCGGCCCACCACCAAGCCGCACGGCAAGCAGGTGCGTGAAGCCGCACGGCTCATCGCAGCGTCCGAGCGTCCTGTCCTGTACGTGGGCGGCGGCGTCATCAAGGCCGATGCGTCCGAGGAACTGCGCCAGCTGGCCGATCTGACCGGTATCCCAGTCGTCACGACGCTGATGGCACGCGGCGCGTTCCCCGACTCGCACGAACTGCACCTGGGCATGCCGGGCATGCACGGCACCGTCGCGGCGGTCGCGGCACTGCAGAAGAGCGATCTGCTGATCTCGCTGGGTGCGCGTTTCGACGACCGCGTCACGGGCCAGTTGTCGTCGTTCGCACCCGGGGCGAAGGTCATCCACGCCGACATCGATCCGGCCGAGATCTCCAAGAACCGCACGGCCGATGTGCCGATCGTGGGCGACTGCCGTGAGGTCATCACCGACCTGATCGCGACCCTGGTCAAGCAGGCCGACGAGGACGGGCTGGTGCTGGACTTCTCGCCGTGGAAGACCCAGATGCTGGGCATCAAGTCCAAGTTCCCGGTCGGCTACGACAAGCCCGCCGAAGGTCTGGCGCCGCAGACGGTCATCGAGCGCATCAGCGCGATCGCCGGGCCCGAGGCCACCTATGTCGCCGGTGTCGGGCAGCACCAGATGTGGGCCGCCCATTACGTCGATTTCGAACGTCCACGCCAATGGCTCAACTCAGGTGGCGCCGGGACGATGGGCTATGCGGTCCCGGCCGCGATGGGCGCCCAGGTGGGCCTGCCCGGCCAGGTCGTGTGGGCCATCGACGGCGATGGCTGCTTCCAGATGACCAACCAGGAGCTGGCGACCTGCGCGATCGAGGGCATCCCGGTCAAGATCGCGGTCATCAACAACAGCTCGCTGGGCATGGTGCGTCAGTGGCAGACGCTGCTGTACGACGAGCGCTACTCCAACACCGACCTCAACACGGGTCCGGAGTCGATCGGCGCGCGCCGCATCCCCGACTTCGTCAAACTGGGCGAGGCCTACGGATGTGTGGGCCTGCGCTGCGAGACCGAAGCCGATCTGGACGCCACGATCGAGAAGGCGATGTCCATCAACGACCGCCCCGTCGTGATCGACTTCGTGGTCGAGCGTGACGCGATGGTGTGGCCGATGATCCACGGCGGCGCCAGTAAAGACGACATCCAGATCGCTCGGGATCTGGCACCCAACTTCGACGATGAAGAGATGGTCTGAACCATGAGCCAGCACACCTTGTCCGTGTTGGTCGAGAACACGCCCGGTGTCCTCGCCCGCGTCTCGAGTCTGTTCATGCGCCGCGGCTTCAACATCGAGTCGTTGGCCGTGGGGCCGACCGAGATCCCCGAGATCTCGCGCATGACCATCGTCGTCAACGTCGACGACCTGCCGCTGGAACAGGTCACCAAGCAACTGAACAAGCTGGTCAACGTGCTCAAGATCGTCGAGCTGGAATCGACCAGCGCCGTCGAGCGTGAGCTGATGCTGATCAAGGTCAAGACCGATCCGCAGACCCGCGGTCAGGTCCTGGAGACCGTCCAGCTGTTCCGGGCCAAGGTCGTCGATGTCGCCACCGACGCCGTCACGATCGAGGCCACGGGCGACTCGGCCAAGCTCAACGCCATGCTGAACGTCCTCGAGCCGTTCGGCATCCGCGAGATCGCCCAGTCCGGACGCGTGGCCATCGGCCGTGGCGCCCGATCCATCACCGACCGCACCCTGCGCGCCGTTCCAGGCGCGCAGGCGGGATGAGTTTCTTCATCCTTCGAACGAAGCAGAAAGAGAGAGTTTTGTGGCTGAACTGTTCTACGACGACGATGCCGATCTGAGCATCATCCAGGGCAAGCACGTGGCCGTCATCGGCTACGGCAGCCAGGGACACGCTCACGCGTTGAACCTGCGCGACTCCGGCGTCGACGTGCGAGTCGGCCTGGCCGAGGGCTCCAAGAGCAAGGAGAAGGCCGAGTCCGAGGGTCTGCGCGTCCTGCCGGTCGCCGAGGCCGTCGAGGAGGCCGACGTCATCGTGATCCTGACGCCGGACCAGGTGCAGCGTCACGTGTTCGCCGAGTCGATCGAGCCGAATCTGGCCAAGGGCGACACCCTGGTCTTCGGCCACGGCTTCAATATCCGCTTCGGCTACATCAAGGCACCCGAGGGCGTCGACGTCATCATGGTCGCCCCCAAGGCGCCCGGCCACACGGTGCGCCGCGAGTACGCCGCGGGCCGCGGTATCCCGGACATCATCGCGGTCGAGCAGGATGCCAGCGGTCAGGGCTGGGACGTGGCGCTGTCCTACGCCAAGGCCATCGGCGGCACCCGCGCGGGCGTCATCAAGACGACGTTCACCGAGGAGACCGAGACCGATCTGTTCGGCGAGCAGTCCGTCCTGTGCGGTGGCGTGTCGCACCTGGTGCAGGCCGGGTTCGAGACCCTGACCGAGGCCGGCTACCAGCCCGAGATCGCCTACTTCGAGGTCCTGCACGAGTTGAAGCTCATCGTCGATCTGATGTGGGAGGGCGGTATCGCCAAGCAGCGCTGGTCGATCTCCGACACTGCTGAGTACGGCGACTACGTGTCCGGCCCGCGCATCATCGACTCCGGCGTCAAGGAGCGCATGCAGGCCGTGCTGTCCGATATCCAGGACGGCTCGTTCGCCAAGCGCTTCATCGACGACCAGGACAACGGCGCCAAGGAGTTCCTGGAGCTCCGTGAGAAGGAGGCCGGCCACCCGATCGAGGCCACCGGCAAGCTCCTGCGCTCGCACTTCGCCTGGAAGCAGAGCGACGACGACTACACCGAGGGGTCAGCAGCCCGCTGACTCACGCGATCAGGTCGAGGCGGTCGTCGGTTGATGCCGATGGCCGCTCTCGGCCTGTTCTCACGTCGTCGATCGACGCCTTCAGCAGCCGGACAGCGTCGGTGAGGCGGTCGTGGGGGAGCGTGTAGGGCAGGCGCAGGTAGCGCTCGCCCGCGGCTTGCGCCTGGGTGAAGAACCGCGGACCCGGTGTCAGCAGTAGGCCGTGGCGCGAGGCCGCCGACACGACGCGGGACGACATCCGCTCGGGGAGCGCGACCCACAGGTTCAGTCCGCCCGGCGGACACGGAGCGACGATGTCGGGCAGTTCGCGCGCGAGCTCGCTCAGCAGGTGATCGCGGGCGGCGCGTGAGCGGGCGCGACCGGCTGCCGCCGTCTGGCCGCCATCGGTCAGCAACTCGGTCAGCACCAGCTGGTCGAAGGCGGACGTGCCCAGATCGTCCATCATCCGTGCCTGGACGATCGGCATGATGAGCGTGCGCGGAGCGCGGATCCATCCGACCCGCAGACCACCCCAGAAGCCCTTCGACGACGAACCGAGCAGGACGGCTCGGGGATCGTGGACCGCGAAGTGCTCCGGCATCGCCACTCCATCGAGATTGATATCGCGCAGTGACTCGTCGATGACCGGGACGACATCGTGGCGGCGGAACATCGTGGCAAGCGCCGAACGCGTCTCATCGCCCATGATCTGGGCCGTGGGATTGTGGAAGTCGGTGATGAAGTAGGCCGCGCGGTGGCTTCCGCCGGCCAGCGCCGACGTGACGTGTTCGACGTCCCAAGGGGTGTCGCCCACGGGCAGCGGAACGAGGCGCCCACCGGCGGCGACGAAGGCATCCGTACCGTGCGGATAGCTCAAGCCCTCGGTGAGGACCCGTTGGCCCGGCGACAGGAGCGTGCGCGCCACCAGCGAGATCGCCCCCATGGCTCCGTTCGTCACGATGATCTGGTCGGGGTCGGTGGCCAGCCCGGCGTCGGTGTACCGCTGGGCCAGGACCTCGCGCAAGGCGGGCAGGCCATCGGGCAGATAGCCCGTGGTGGTCAGCAGCCCCGGCAGCCGCTCGACCGCGCGTTCGAACGCGCGTGCCAGCCCCGGCGGACCGACCGGTGCCGAGTAGGTCAGGGCGATCGTGTTCGGATCGTCCGAATCGGCGAGCAGGCTGCTGGCGCTGGACTCGGCCAACGGAAGTCGCACGACACTGCCCGAACCCTGACGCGACTCCACCAGCCCGGCCTCGCGCAGTTCGGCGAAGACGCGGGTCGTGGTCGTGCGGCTGACGCCGAGGGCGCTCGCCAACTCTCGTTCGCTCGGCAGCCGGGTGTCGTCGGCGATCCGGCCATCGACGATCAGCAATCGGATTGCGTCGTACAGGAGCCGATAGGTCGGACCGGAACCGTCGAGGGGTGGGAGCGCATCGGCCAATCGGCGGGCGGAGATAGTGGCCGGCATCAGAAGGCCACTCTCTCATAACTGGCTATGTGATCCAAGGCCAATCACGATCACGATGGATCCATGATCGCGATCGTCCTGGTGCTGTGCCTCCTGTCAGTCATCTGGCTGGTGCGGCTCGTGCGTTCGGACGGCCTGGGGGTCGTCGAACCACCCCGCAACCACTACGACGAGACAGTGGGCCGATGATCCGTCGGCTGATCCGGTTGTTCGCCGGTCTGTTCCTCTACGGGTTCACGATGGCGATGCTCGTCGAATCGACGCTGGGGCTCGACCCGTGGGACGTCTTCCACGAAGGCGTCACGAAGCATGTGCCGCTGACGTTCGGCCAGGTCGTCATCGCGACCGGCGCCGTCGTCATGCTGCTGTGGATCCCGCTGCGCCAGAAGCCCGGCCTGGGCACGATCTCCAACATCATCGTGATCGGACTGGCCGCCGATGCCGGACTCTGGGTGCTCCCGACGCCGGACGGCCTCGTGCCACGTGTCGCATTGCTCGTCGGGGGCGTCGTGGGCAACGGCCTGGCCGGCGCCATGTACATCGGCGCCGACTTCGGCACGGGCCCACGGGACGGCCTGTGGACCGGCCTCGTGCGCCGCACGGGTCACAGCATCCGGGTGTGGCGCACGCTGGTCGAAGTGACCGTGTTGGTCGTGGGATTCCTGCTCGGCGGCACGGTCGGAGCGGGCACTGTGCTGTACGCCCTCACGATCGGACCGTTGGTCCAGTTCTTCCTCGAGCTGTTTCCGTCAGCGGCGAGTCGCGATGAGCAGCGACGCGTCGGGATCGATCAGCATCTCGACCGCGGCGAAGCGTTCGTCGGTGAGCCAGCGCTCGCGCACCGAGTCGACATGTCCGTCGACGATGGGCGGCCAGAAGGCGCTGGGGACGAAGTCGTCGAGCACCGCGATGCCACCCGGCTCGAGCAGATCGGCCAGGATGTCGATGCTCTCCATGACCTCGCGGACATCGACGAACAGCAATGAGAACGGGGCGTACTGCTCCAACGCGGACCAGTCGCCCGACACGATCTCGACGTTGTGCACATCGGCGAAGATCTCCTGGACCTCCTCGGCCAGAGCCGGATCCAGCTCGGCGCTGACGATGCGCGCCTCCTTGGGGGCGCCACTGGCCAGCCAGGCCGATCCGACGCCCGTGCCGGTGCCGAGCTCGGCCAGCGTGCCGGTGCGCGAAGCGGCCAGCGAGGCGAGCAACCGGCCCGTCTCGTGGCGTGTCGACGTGATGAAACCGCGCTGCCGCGACAGGTCGAGTGTGCTCGCGACCAGGTCGGGTATCTCGGGTGGCGCGCTCATGTGTCCAGTGTCGCAGCCGGCAGCCGATCGGACGCGGAACCATCTCGACACGCGGACGGATTTGCGGCCCTTGCCCCATCGATGGCGATGAGGGCGTACAGTGGAGCCATCATGCGGCACCAGTACGTACTTATTCGCAGCCGCGGCAGGGCCCCTCAGGTGGGCCACATCCCTGCCGCGGGTTCTCTGCGTTGAGTCGTCACTGAGCGCACTTCGTGGCCCGGCAGTTCTGCCGCAGCGCCACGATCACGATCTGGTCACCGCTGTTTCTGACTCCTGCAGTTCCTTCGGGACGATCTTCCGACGGTGTGGGCGTGCTGCCGGGCCCGGAACCCTCGTATCCGGAACACCCGTAAGGAAGATCCACCATGTTCGACCCACAGACGACGTCAACGACCGACCGCTTGGAGTGGGGTCCCGCGCACCTGCGCGACGACGCCACGCCGTTCGAGTTCGAGATGACCGAACGTCCCGACGACAACTGAGCCGCCGATCCGCAATGCCGCTATCTCGCGCCCATATATCAAGACCCGAGTTTCATATCATGAGACTCGCTCCATAGGATCATGGCTATGACCCAAGAAACTCGACGCGACTTCTCGCTCGCGGTGGTGCCCGGCGACGGCATCGGCCCCGAGGTCACGACCCAGGCCCTCGCCGTGCTCGACGTCATCGCGCCCCAGCACGACGTCACGTTCCAGAGCACCGAGTACGACCTGGGTGCGCGGCGCTGGCACGCGACGGGGGAGACCCTGCCGCAGACCGTACTGGACGAGATCCGTGGTCACGACGCGATCCTGCTCGGCGCCGTCGGCGATCCGAGCGTCCCGTCCGGTGTCCTGGAGCGAGGCCTGCTGCTGAAGCTGCGCTTCGAGCTGGACCACTACGTCAACCTGCGCCCCTCCAAGCTGTTCCCGGGCGTCCCGACCCCGCTCGCCGAGCCGGGTGACATCGACTTCGTCGTGGTCCGCGAGGGCACCGAGGGCCCGTACGTCGGCAATGGCGGCGCGATCCGCGTCGGCACTCCGCAGGAGGTCGCCACCGAGGTCAGCCTCAACACCGCGTTCGGCGTCGAGCGCGTCGTCCGCGACGCCTTCGCCCGCGCCCAGGCCCGTCCCCGCAAGAAGCTGACGTTGGTGCACAAGAACAACGTCCTGGTCCACGCGGGTCACCTGTGGAGCCGCACGGTCGAGGCCGTCTCGGCCGAGTTCCCCGATATCGCCGTCGACTACCTGCATGTCGACGCCGCCACGATCTTCCTGGCCACCGATCCGTCGCGCTTCGACGTGATCGTGACCGACAACCTGTTCGGCGACATCCTCACCGACCTGGCCGCCGCCGTGACCGGTGGGATCGGCCTGGCCGCCAGCGGAAACGTCAACCCGGACCGCACGGCGCCGTCGATGTTCGAGCCCGTCCACGGATCGGCGCCGGACATCGCCGGCCAGTCCAAGGCCGATCCGACCGCCGCGATCCTGTCGGCCGGCCTGTTGCTCGACCACCTGGGCCTGCCCGCCGCGGCCGCGCAGATTGCCGACGCCGTCGAAGCCGATATCGCCTCACGCGGCGGCTTGCCCCGCTCGACCGAGGAGGTGGGGGCGGCCATCGCATCACGCGTGGCCGAGTCAGTAGTCGGGGCCTGATCCGCTCTACTCACTGACACTTGAAAGGTTTACGGTGGCTCATATGACCTCCACCTCGTTCTCAGCGCGATTCGAGCCGAACCCGGCCGCCAAGTCCGACGCCGAGCGCGACGCGATCCTGGCCGACCCCGGCTTCGGTACGTACTTCACCGACCACATGTACGTGGCGGAGTGGAATCCCAGCGATGGCTGGCACGAGTCGCGTGTCGTCCCGTACGGTCCGCTCAGCCTCGATCCGTCCGCGGCCGTGCTGCACTACGCCCAGGAGATCTTCGAAGGACTCAAGGCGTACCGGCACGCCGACGGATCGATCCACCTGTTCCGCGCGGACCAGAACGCCGCACGTCTGCAGCGGTCGGCACACCGTCTGGCCCTGCCGGAACTGCCGACCGAATGGTTCCTCGGCTCGATCGGGAAGCTGATCGAGGCCGATGGTGCGTGGGTGCCGTCGGGCGGCGAGACGAGCCTGTACCTGCGGCCGTTCATGTACGCCTCGGAGTCCTTCCTCGGGGTCCGCCCGGCCCAGGGCGTGACCTACTCGGTCATCGCGTCACCGGCCGGTGCCTACTTCAAGGGCGGCGTCAAACCGGTCTCCATCTGGCTGTCCGACACCTACTCGCGGGCCGGCGCAGGCGGCACCGGCGCGGCCAAGTGCGGCGGCAACTACGCCGCCAGCCTGTTGCCCCAGCAGGAGGGTGCCGCGCACGGGTGCGATCAGGTCGTCTTCCTCGACGCGGTCGAGCAGACCTATATCGAAGAGCTGGGCGGCATGAACCTGTTCTTCGTCCGTTCCGACGGGTCGATCGTGACACCGGAGCTGAGCGGGTCGATCCTCGAAGGCATCACCCGCGACAGCATCATCACGCTGGCCCGCGATCACGGCCACGAGGTCACCGAGCGCAAGGTCTCGATCGATGAATGGCGCGACGGCATCGCCGACGGCTCCATCACCGAGGTCTTCGCCTGCGGCACCGCCGCGGTGGTCACGCCGGTCGGGTCGCTGAAGTGGGCGGACGGAGAGCTGACCTGGGGCGACGGTGACGCGGGCAAGGTCACCGCCGACCTGCGTTCGGCGCTGATCGACATCCAGTACGGACGCGCCGAGGACCGCCACGGGTGGGTCACGCGCGTCCACTAGTGTCTGGTGCATGACCCAGATCACACCTGACATCGGGGTCGAGAGCAGCACGAGATCCGAACACGACCTGATCGGCGATCGTGATGTCCCGGCCGACGTCTATTGGGGCGTGCACACCCTGCGCGCCCTGGAGAATTTCCCCATCACCGGTATCCCCATCGGGATCAGTCCACATCTGGTGGAGGCCCTCGCGGCGGTCAAGCAGGCTGCCGCTGCCGCCAACCACGACCTCGGTCTGCTCGACGACGAACGGTATGCGGCGATCCGCACGGCATGCGAGGAGATCCGGGCCGGAGCTCTGGTCGATCAGTTCGTCGTCGACGTGATCCAAGGGGGCGCCGGCACGTCGACCAATATGAACGCCAACGAGGTCATCGCGAACCGGGCGTTGGAGCTGATGGGGCACGCCAAGGGTGACTACCACGTGCTGCACCCCAACGAGCACGTCAACATGAGCCAGTCGACCAATGATGTGTACCCGACGTCGGTCAAGGTTGCCATCATCTTGGAGACGCAGGGGCTGCTCGACGCGATGGAGCTGCTGCAGGACTCGTTCGCGCGCAAGGCGGACGAGTTCCACGACGTGCTCAAGATGGGCCGCACGCAGTTGCAGGACGCCGTGCCGATGACGCTCGGGCAGGAGTTCGCGACGTACGCGCAGATGTTGGGCGAGGACCGCGCGCGATTGTCCGAGGCCGTGTTGTTGCTGCACGAGATCAACCTGGGTGCCACCGCCATCGGCACGATGCTCAATGCGCCCGAGGGCTACGTCGAGAGCGCCTGCCGGCATCTGGCCGAGATCACCGACCTTCCCCTGGAGAGTGCGGTCGACCTGATCGAGGCCACACAGGACTGTGGCTCGTTCGTGCAGCTGTCCGGCACGCTCAAGCGGGTTGCCGTGAAGCTGTCGAAGATCTGCAATGACCTGCGACTGCTGTCGTCGGGACCCCGTGCCGGGCTGAACGAGATCAACCTCCCTGCAGTGCAGGCCGGGTCCAGCATCATGCCGGGCAAGGTCAATCCGGTGATCCCGGAGGTCGTGAACCAGGTGGCGTTCCAGGTCATCGGGCACGACGTCACGGTGTCGATGGCGGCCGAGAGCGGCCAGTTGCAGCTCAACGCCTTCGAGCCGGTGATCTGCTACTCGCTGTCCGCCGGCATCTCACGGATGCGAGAGGCCATGAAGGTTCTGGCGATGCGGTGCGTCGACGGGATCACCGCGAACGCCGAGCTGCTGCGCCGCGAGGTCGAGGAGTCGATCGGCCTGGTCACGGCGCTCAACCCGTACATCGGCTATGCCGCAGCCACCGAGGTCGCCAAGGAGGCGCTTGCCTCAGGGCGAGGTGTGGCCGAGCTCGTGCTGGAGAAGGGCCTGCTCCCGCCGGAGAAGCTGGACGCGATCCTGCGGCCCGAGGTCCTGGCCAATCTCGAACGCCGTCACTGACAGAGTCCTTACTGAAACAGGATGGTCGGATCGTCGACCAGCGTGACCACCAAGGCACCGTCGGTGTAGTCGATCATGACGTCGAGGGCCGGTTCGCGTGGTGCGGGTTCGGGATCGGCGAAGCCGAGGGCGATGTCGTGGAGGGTCACGGCGGCGGGCCCGACCGGATCATGCTCGGGCCATTCGGTGATGAGTCGCTGGGCCAGCCCGGTCGCGATGGCCAGGATCATCCCGGTCCGGGCCTCGTCACCCACCTCGGTCCGCAACTCGGGCAGGCCGAACGCCTCAAGTCCGCGGCTGCGCAGGTGGCCGTCGTCGAGGTCCAACGCGATCCAGTGCGAGACGACACCAGGATCGATCTGCGTGGGGGAGACGATGCGAGGGACGAGCAGGTCGACCACGACACCGTCGTGCTCAGCGGCGAACGTCAGCGCTGCGCGCCGGGTGTCGGCCAACTGCTCCGTCACCGTCTTGAGTGGGGCGTCGAGCACGAAGACATGGGCATGATCGCGCCTCGACAACGCTGCCAGATCGTCATCGGAAGCACCGAAGCGACGGAGCAGCGTTGCGGGTGGGGCGGCCAGATCGGCGACCGGCTCGATCGGATCGGCCGTGAACACCGCATGCAGAGAACGTGCGGCCTGCGGCACCGGCACGATGCGCTCCATCTACAGGGCACCGACCTGGACGACCAGCTTGCCGAAGTTGTCGCCGCGCAGCAGACCGATCAGGGCCTGCGGTGCGTTCTCCAAGCCTTCGACGACGTCCTCGCGGTAGACGATCGTGCCATCGGCCACCAGCGGCGCCACGGTCTGCTGGAACGTCTTGTAGTGGTCGCCCACGAACTCGTTCTGGATGAAACCGCGCACCGTGAGGCTCTTGGTCAGGATCTTGTTCATCAGTGCCGGCGCCCGGTTGGGCCCAGGGGGCGCTTGCGTGTCGTTGTAGTGCGCGATCAGACCGCACACGGGCACGCGGGCGTAGGTGTTGAGGCGGCGCAGCACCGCGTCCCACACTGCGCCGCCGACGTTCTCGAAGTACACGTCGATGCCGTCGGGGGTGGCGGCTGCCAGGTCGTCGGCGAACGACTCGGCCCGGTGGTCGATGGCGGCGTCGAAGCCGGCCTCACGCACCCACGCGCACTTCTCGGCACCGCCGGCGATGCCCACGGCCCGGGCACCGGCCTGCTTGGCCAGCTGGCCGACCATCGAGCCGACAGGCCCGGACGCGGCGGCGACGACCACGGTCTCGCCAGGCTTCGGCTGGCCGATGACCGTCAGTCCCGCGTAGGCGGTGAAGCCCGGCATTCCGAGAACGCCCAGCGCGGTGGTGAGGGGTGCGACGTCGGGATCGAGGCGGCGCAGCTGGTCCGCCGGAGCGACGGCGTACGTCGACCAGGTGGTGTAGCCGAGCACGATGTCGCCGGGGGAGAAACGGTCGGAGCGCGACTCGACGACCTCGCTGACGGTGCCGGCCTGCAGCGGTGCATCGACGTCCCACGACGCTGCATACGACTCGGCCTCGCTCAGCCGTCCGCGCATGTACGGGTCCAGTGACAGGTACAGGGTGCGGAGCAGCACCTGGCCGTCACCTGGGGTGGGGACGGGTACCGATTCGGTGCGGAAGTCCTGCGTTGTGGGCTCGCCGTGCGGCCGGGACGCGAGGACGATCTGGGTCGATTCGGACGCGGGACTGTTGGCAGTGCTGTTGTCGGGACTCACCGGCTCAGTCTAGAGTTGATCCCGTGCAGCACATCGCCGCGATCATTATCGACAGGCGCGCCGGGATCTGACGATCACCCCCAGCGCGCCGCCTCCCCTGCCCGGGAGGCTTTTTTTGTGGCCAGAACCGAAGGATTTGCCGTGACCACCCCCTCGTACGGACATCACGACCCCAGCGACTTCCACGTCTACGACACGACGATGCGCGACGGTGCGCAGCAGGAAGGCCTCAACCTGTCGGTGCAGGACAAACTTCACATCGCTCGGCACCTGGACGAGCTGGGTGTCGGTTACATCGAGGGCGGGTGGCCCGGGTCGAACCCCAAGGACACCGAGTTCTTCGCGCTGGCGGCCAAGGAACTGGACCTGAAACACGCGACGCTGGCCGCGTTCGGATCCACGCGCCGCCCGAACGTCGCTGCCGCTGACGACCACTTGGTGGGTGCGCTGCGTGAATCCGGCGCTTCGGTCGTGACGCTGGTGGCCAAGAGCCACGACAAGCACGTCGAACTGGCGCTGCGTACCACCCTGGCGGAGAACCTGGCGATGGTACGAGACACCGTCGGCCACCTGATCGCCGAGGGGCAGCGAGTGTTCGTCGACCTGGAGCACTTCTTCAACGGCTACCTGGACAATCGCGACTACGCGTTGGAGGTGGTCCGTACTGCGGCCGAGGCCGGCGCCGAGGTCGCGGTGCTGTGCGACACCAACGGCGGCATGCTGCCGCACCAGGTGTCCGACATCGTGGCCGACGCCATGTCCGTCCTCGCCAGCGAGGACGGGACCGTCGGGGCACGCCTGGGTATCCATGCCCACAACGACACCGGGTGCGCGGTCGCCAACTCGATGGCGGCCGTCCTGGCCGGCGCGACCCACGTGCAGGGTTGCATCAACGGCTACGGCGAGCGGACGGGCAATGCCGACCTGATCACGTGCGTCGCGAACCTGGAACTCAAGCTCGACCGGCCCGTGCTGCCGGAGGGCCGTCTGGCCGAGGCGACCCGCATCGCGCACGCCGTTTCGGAGATCACGAACTATCCGCCATCGGCCCGCCAGCCGTACACCGGCGTCTCGTCGTTCGCGCACAAGGCCGGACTTCACGCCAGCGCGATCCGGGTCGATCCCGATCTGTACCAGCACATCGATCCGTCGCTGGTGGGCAACGACATGCGGCTGCTGGTGTCGGAGATGGCCGGTCGCGCGACGATCGAACTCAAGGGCAAGGAGTTGGGCTTCGACCTCGCCGACGACCCCGAGCGGTTGTCGCGCCTGACCGACCGCGTCAAGGAGCTGGAGCAGGCCGGATACACGTTCGAGGCCGCCGATGCGTCGTTCGAACTGTTGCTGGCCGACGAGATGGGCGAACGTCCGCGGTTCTTCGACATCGAGTCGTGGCGGGTCACGGCCGAGGCCGGCCGCAGTGGCGTGTCGGTCGATGCCGCGACGTCCGAGGCGACCGTCAAACTGCACGCGGGCGGCGAGCGGCTGGTCGTCGTGGGTGAGGGCAACGGTCCGGTCAACGCGCTGGACCACGCTCTGCGGCAGGCGATCGAACGGGTCTATCCGGACGTCGCCCGGTTCCACCTGATCGATTTCCGGGTGCGCATCCTCGACTCCGGCCACGGCACCGACGCCATCACGCGCGTGCTGATCGAGACGTCGGACGGCAAGGATTCGTGGGTCACGGTCGGCGTGGGCGCCAACATCATCGAGGCGTCATGGCAGGCATTGGTCGACGCTTTGACCTACGGGCTGCGCCGTCATGGGGTGACGCCCGCCGTGGCCTGAGATACTGGTCCCGTGCAGTCTGAATCCCGGCCGCCACGAGGTTGGGCACTGGTACTTCCGGTCCTCGTCACGATTCTGGTGGGAGCGGGGCTCGGCGGGTTCGTCGTGTTCCAGGACCAACGCGAGAACGACAGGATCGAGGCCGCCGACGATGTCGGTGCGCAGTACCTGACGGAGGTCTCGACGTTCCGCCTGCGGGTCGCGAAAGCACTCAAGGGTGCCGACGCCGATGATCCGGCGGCGTTGCGCAAGGCGCTGGACACCGCGATCGCCGATCCACCGTCATTACCGGTGATCGACGGTTCGGCGGCGAGGAAGTCATCGACGTACGCCGAGGCGCAGCGGGTCGCGGACGATCTGCTCACGCCGTACGAGACGTTCGGCGAGGCGTTGACGAAGGCTGAGCGCGACCGACGGTTCGTCGATGCCGCACAGAAGGTGTTGAAGTTGCGTGCGACCGACTACGTCGACAGTGTGCTGCTCGATTCCAGCAGTCAGGTGCGTGGGTCGTTGATTCCGGCGTTCGTGTCGGCCCGGGACGAGTTCGCGCAGGTCGATGTTCCGGAGGGGGCGGAGAAGGCCGCTGAACTGACGCGGGCGGCCCTCCAGGAGGTCATCGACAAGGCGACCGTTCTGGCCGACAGCATCGACGCCAACCGCAGTTATACGTTCACGTACGGCCAGTCGTTCCAGACCGCGATCCAGGCCGTCGATGATTACGCCGCTCAGGCCAACGGCGACTTCTCCGAAGCCGTCATCGCAATCGGGGAACTACGCTGACGCGGCCCGGAGCATCGGCACGTGGTCGATGCCGGCGTCGTCGTAGTGCTCGCCGCAGGTGACGTAACCGAACGAGCCGTACCAGCCCTCCAGGTACGCCTGGGCGCCGATCTTGATCGGCTGATGGCCCCATCGTTCGTGGGCCGCCTCGATCAGACGTCCGGACAGCCCCTGGCCGCGTGCCTCCTTGCGGGTGCAGACCCGACCCAGGCGCCACGGCTCGGTGTGGGTGAGGACGCGGAGATAGCTCGTGGGTCCGTCCTCGTCCGCGAACCACAGATGGGCCGTGGTCGGCAGCAGGTCCAGGTCGTCGACGTCGGGCTCATCGCAGCGTTGCTCGAACGCGAACACGACGTCGCGGATCTTCCAGATGCCGTACAACTCGGCGGTGGTGAGCCGGTCACCGGTCACGATGTGCAGATCAGTCACGCCTCCAGCCTAGAGATCGTCGGTGCCGGGTGGCACGGTGGAGACATGACCGATGAGTTGCTGACGGGTGATCAGATCGCGGCGTCCGGGCTGGACGACTGGCGAGCGATGTACGGCGCGCTCGAGGCGAGGTTCAGAACCGGTGATTTCGCCACCGGACTGCGATTCGTCAATGCGATCGGCGAGGTGGCCGAGGCCGCGAACCATCATCCGGATGTCACATTGACCTATCCGTCGGTCCATGTGCTGCTGACCAGCCATGACGTGGGCGGCAAGACTCAGCGCGATGTGGACCTGGCGCAGCAGATCAGCCGGATCGCCGCCGATCTGGGCGTAGTGGCCGAGCCGGCGTCGGTGCAGCGGCTCGAAGTGGCCCTCGACGTCGCCGACATCCCGGCGGCCCAGCGCTTCTGGACTGCCGCTTTGAACCTGAAGCAGGTCGGCGAGGAGGACCTGGTCGATCCCCACGGCGTCCTGCCCACGCTCTGGTTCCAGCAGACCGATCCGCACGACGAACCACGTCAGCGCTTCCATCTCGACGTCCGCATCCCGCCCGAGGAGGTCGACTCACGCATCGAGGCCGCCGTCGCGGCCGGCGGCACGCTGGTCAGCGACGATCAGGCGCCGCGCTTCTGGGTCCTCGCCGACCCCGAGGGCAACAAGCTGTGCCTGTGCACCCACGTCACCCGGTCCCATTGAGCACCTGGTCGTGGAGGTCGATCAGACGCTGCCGTAGCGGACTGGCGCGGTCGGCGAACCGTTCCTGGTGGGCGAGGTACTCGGCCTTGCCGTCGGCGGTCTCGATCGCGATCGGGTCCAGCCCCAGCGGGCGCACGTCATAGGGCGAGGCCCGCATGTCGACGCGGCGGATGTCGAGAGCCAGCTCGAACGTGTCCAGCACGATGGTCGACTCGATGAACGGCAGCAGTCGGTAGGCCGCCTTGTACAGATCCATATTGGCGTGCAGGCAGCCGGGCTGTTCTGCACCGAGTTGATCGGGGCGGCCCAGCGGCCGGTCGTTGAGCGGCGCCGCGTCGGCGGTGAAGAAGCGGAACGCGTCCACGTGGGTGCACGACATCCGGTGCGACTCGACCACCCGATCCGTGCCCTCGGGCCCGAGGCGAAGGTTCAGTTGTGGATGGCGGACGTCGCGGTCGCGGTAGACCATGGCCCACTCGTGCAGGCCGAAGCAGCCCCGATGCAGTGGTCGATCCGCCGTACGGGCCAGCAGCTCTCGCGTCCATCGCAGACCGGGTCGCCGACGTTCGATGCGTGCGGGATCGACGCTCACCGCGCCGTCCCGTTCGACATATCCGCTCAGTGCCGCGTACTCAGGAGCCTCGTCCAGCCCGACATCCAGGCCCGGATGCCATCGGACCAGACGCCCCGGTGTCAGGTCGTAGTACTCCCACAGGAAGTCGTCGACCGGATGCTTCTCACGACGGGTCCGCCGAGCCAGGTGCGGGATCGTCCACTGTTCGGCCCGTCGCCGATGCGCCTCGGCGAGCGGTGTCCACGCCGCACGGTTCAAGCGCATGAGGCGCAGGTGCCGAAGATCTCCAGAGTGTGCGATACGTCGCTGAATCGGTGCTCTGCGGCCACACCGTCGGCCCAGCGTTCCACTGTCGGGCCCTCGACCTCGACCGTGCGACCACATGAGCGGCACACGAGGTGATGATGGTGCCCAGAACTGCACTGGCGGTACAACACCTCACCGTCGTCGTTGCGCAGTGCGTCGACCTCGGCGGCGTCGGCGAGCGACTGCAGATTCCGGTAGACGGTGGACAGGCCCACGGACTCGCCACGATGCCGCAGCGCGTCGTGGATCTCCTGCGCACTGGCGAATCCGTCCAGATCGGCCAGGATCGCAGCGACGGCGCGGCGTTGGCGCGTATTGCGTTGCGTCTCGGTCATCGCAGCCATCCTACTTCGGCGACGTGGGGCGGAAGCGGCGCCGTGAGGCACCGATGACGGCCAGAACGGCGAACGCGGCGATCGCGAGCATCACGATCGTGGGACCGGGCGACGTCTCGACCTGGTAACTGGTGACGACACCACCGAGCGCGGCGGCCAGTCCGATGACCATCGCCACCAGATGGGTACTGCGGAAACTGCGGGTGATCTGCTGCGATGCGGCCACCGGGACAACCATGAGTGCCGAGACGAGCAGCAACCCGACCGTGCGCATCGCGACCGTGATGGTCACCGCGGCGAGCACCGAGATCAAGGCGCTGAGCAGCCAGACCGGCAGGCCACTGACACGCGCGTGCTCCTCGTCCTGACAGACCGCGAACAGTTGCGGCGACAGGCCCAGGCACAACGCGACGATGACGACGCCGAGCACGCCCACCAGGATCAGATCGCCGCGCGAAACCGTGGTGATCGACCCGAACAGGTAGGCGTTCAGACTGGCCGCGCTCTCATCGGCCAGATTGGTCAGCAGAACTCCGCCCGCGATACCGCCGTAGAACAGCATCGCGAGGGCGACGTCGCCGCTGGTACGGCTGTTGGCGCGCAGGAACTCGATCAGCAGAGCGCCCAGGGCCGCCACGACCACGGCCGTGACGAGGGGAGCGATGCCGGTCAGCAGGCCCAGTGCGACGCCGGTGAGGGCGACGTGACCCAAGCCGTCACCCAGCAGCGCCAGCCGGCGGTGCACCAGGAACACCCCGATCGCGGGAGCGGCCAGACCGGTGAAGACGGCGGCCAGCAGGGCGCGGCGCATGAAGTCGTAATCGAGCAGATCCAACATCACCAGGCACCTTCCCCAGAGATGCCCTCACGCGGCGGTTCGCCGGTGTGCCGGTGCATGTATTCGGCAGAGCCGAGGTGCGTGTGCGCGGCATGGCCGAGCGCCTCGTCGAGCAGATGGTCGACCGCTCCGTCGTAACGGACGCGGCCGGACTCCAGGACCACCGCCCGATCGATCAGCGGAGCCATCGGGCCGAGCTCGTGGGCCACCAACAGGACCGATGTGCCGTCCTTGACCAGATCACCCATCAACGCCGCGAGGTCGTGCTGACTGTCGTGATCGACACCGGCCGTCGGCTCGTCCATCACGAGCAGTTCGGCCTCCGTGGCCAGGGCACGGGCGATGAGTACCCGCTGCTGCTGACCGCCGGACAGATCGCTGACGGGAGTGGTGCGGCGGTGGACCAGGTCGACGCGTTCCAAGGCGGCATCGACCGCGCCCCGGTCGGTCCGCGTCCGTGGCATGAACCAGCGTCGACGAGACAGTCGGCCACTGGACACGACCTCGTCGACGGTCGCGGGAACACCCGCGACCGCGCGGGTGCGCTGCGGTACGTAGCCCACGCGTGCGCGGTCGGTGAAGTCGGACAGGGCAGTGCCGAACAGCCGAACCTTCCCGCCGATCGTGGGTACCAGTCCCACGGCCGCGCGGACCAGGGTGGACTTGCCCGAGCCGTTGGCTCCCAGCAGGACGACGAACTCGCCCGCGTCGACCGAGAGGGTCACGTCGTGCAGCACGAGGCGGCCGTCGAGGGCGACCGAGACGCCTTCGACGGCCAGCGGCGGGGTGCTCGTGATCACGGACACGAGTTTGCCGCACGCAGTGCGTCGAGGTTCTTGCGCATCAGCGTCAGGTACGTCTGCCCCTTCGTGTCCGGGCCCAGTCCTTCGATCGGATCGAGGGTCGCGACCTTCACACCGGTCGCCGAGGCGATCGTCTCGGCATTGGCCGGGTCGACCAGTTCTTCGGTGAACACGGTCGTGATGCCGTGTGCCTTGACCTCATCGGTGATCTGGGCGAGCTGGCGGCCGGACGGCTCGTTGGTCGGGTCGATCCCGGCGATCGGCAGTTGGTGCAGTCCGTACCGCTCGGCCAGGTAGCCGAAGGCGGCGTGGCTCGTCACGATCGTGTCCCGTTCACACTGGGCGAGGCCGGACGAGAACGCTGCGTCGAGATCCTTCAGTTCGCTGACCAGTTCGTCGGCGTTGGCGCGGTAATCGGTGGCGTGGTCGGGGTCGATGTCCGAGAGTCGATCGGCCACCGCTTGGGCGACCGGCACCAGGTTGTTCGGGTCGAGCCACACATGGGGGTCGGAGGAGCCGTGATCATGATCGTGTCCGTCCTCGTCGGCGTGACCGTCGTCCTCGTGCTCATCGGCGTGCTCGTCCTCGGCGGCGGCGTGCAACTCGACCAGGTCGGCGACGTCGACGGTCGAGTCGTCGGGGCGATCGGCCTGATCGACCGCGTCGTCCACGGCGGCCTGGAACTCGTGCTGGTAGATCACCAGATCGGCGTCATGCACCGCGGCGACCTGCTTCGGCTTGAGTTCCAGGTCGTGCGGTTCCACGCCGGGGGAGGTCAGATTGGTCACCGTGACATGTGATCCGCCGACCTGCTCGGCGATGAAGGCGTAGGGGTAGAACGATGCCGCGACCGTCGGGCGGCCGTCGTCCGATGACGAGGAGCCGGCGCAACCGGCGACGGTGACGAGGGCGAGGGCGGGCAGCAGGACGAGGGGGACGCGCTTCATGGGAACGATTCTCAAGTAGAGTGGGAACCATTGTCAAATCGAAGCCTCGAACCTGTTGAGGTGACGGGCCCGCTCTTGCGATGGGCACCGCGACTTGCGTGATTTCGAGGCCCGTCGCTGCGCTCCTCGCTCCTCAATCCGCTCGACCGGCCGGGCGCGGAGCGCCCTCGGGCCTCGCGCCGATAGACTGACCGTTCATCGGGCGCACGTTGTCACGACGACGCGCACAGGCCCGCCGACACCCAGCCGGAATCAGGAGTTCCCCATGGCTTCCCCCTCGACCGTCGACCAGGTCATCAGCCTTTCCAAGCGTCGCGGATTCGTCTATCAGTGCGGTGAGATCTACGGCGGCACCAAGTCCGCGTGGGACTACGGGCCGCTCGGCGTCGAACTGAAGGAGAACATCAAGCGTCAGTGGTGGAAGGCCATGGTGCAGCGCCGCGAGGACATCGTCGGGATCGATTCGTCGGTCATCCTGCCGACCGCGGTGTGGGAGGCGTCCGGCCACCTGGCCGCCTTCGTCGACCCGTTGGTCGAATGCCGCAGTTGCCACAACCGCTTCCGTCAGGACCATCTGCAGGAGGCGTACGCCGAGAAGAAAGGGCTGGACGACCCCGACTCGGTCCCGATGTCGGACATCGTCTGCTCCAACTGCGGGACCCGCGGCGAGTGGACCGAGCCGCGCATGTTCAACGGCCTGCTCAAGACCTATCTGGGACCCGTCGAGAGCGAGGAGGGGCTGCACTATCTGCGACCCGAGACCGCTCAGGGCATCTTCGTCAACTTCGGCCAGGTGCAGACCACCAGCCGCAAGAAGCCGCCGTTCGGCATCGCCCAGATCGGCAAGAGTTTCCGCAACGAGATCACCCCTGGCAACTTCATCTTCCGCACCCGCGAGTTCGAGCAGATGGAGATGGAGTTCTTCGTCAAGCCCGGCGAGGACGACCAGTGGCACCGGTACTGGATCGAGAACCGGATGGACTGGTACGTCGGTCTGGGCATCGACCGCGACAACCTGCGCTTGTACGAGCATCCACAGGAGAAG
>Ga0164243_10001799_pt1 | contig 35960 bp, 37 predicted proteins | sample OricompcompostOP_FD_108781 | JGI IMG/M metagenome (GOLD analysis project Ga0164243, IMG submission 108781) | Organic Plus compost microbial communities from Emeryville, California, USA - Original compost - Organic plus compost (OP) | ecosystem: Engineered > Solid waste > Mixed feedstock >...
CCGGCGATGGCGTGGAAGATGCCGGCTTCCTTCGCTCGTGGATGGAGATTCGCGGCCATGGCCTTTCAAGACCCTCCCTCTTCGCCGCTTCGCGGCGGCGCGGCCCTCTCGCTGGGGCCGCTGTTCGCTCCGCACTGGGGCTGGATCGTGCTGCGCGGCGTGGCCGCCATCGTGTTCGGCCTGCTGGCCTTCGCGCTGCCCGGGCTGACCGTGGCCGTGATGGTGGCGGTGTGGGGCGCCTATGCCCTGATCGACGGCGTGCTGGCGCTGGTGGCCGGCTGGCGCATCCGCGACAACGGCCGCCCCCTGTGGTCGGTGATCGTGCTGGGCCTGCTGGGCATCGCCGCCGGCGTCGTCACCTTCGTCTGGCCCGCGCTGACGGCGCTCACGCTGATCCTGATCATCGGCTTCTGGGCGATCGCCGGGGGCGTGTTCCAGATCGTCGCTGCCTTCCGGCTGCGCAAGGAGATCGAGGGCGAGTGGCTGTATGCGCTGTCGGGCGTGCTGTCGGTGGTGTTCGGCGTGGCGGTGGTGGCCTCGCCGGGCGCCGGCGCCGTGGCGCTGGCCTGGCTGATCGGCGCCTTCGCCTTCGTCTACGGCGTGCTGCTGGTGCTGCTGGCGCTGCGGTTGCGCACGGCGCGGCGCTGACGCCGCGCAGGCGCATTCAGGAGGCCATTCCCTCCACCATCAGCCGCAGCCGGCGCTGCCCCTGCCACTCGTCCGCATCCAGCCGGAAGGCCAGCCGCACGCGCGCCGGCAGCGGCTCGGTGTGGCCGAACCAGATGCCGTCGATGGGCTGGCCGGCCAGCCGCAGCTTGAGCGCCAGGTGCTTCTCGCCGACCAGCCGCTGCGAGACGACCTCCACCTCGTCGCTGAACACCGGCGGCGCGAAGCCCTGGCCCCACACCTCGCGGTGCAGCGTGTCGGCCAGGTCCACGCGCAGGTACTCGCGGTCGATCGGGCCGTCGGTCTCCAGCCGGCGGGTCAGCGTGGCGGCGTCCAGCCACTCGGCGGCGACCTCGGCCAGGGCGTGCTCGAAGTCCGTGAAGCGCTCGCGCGCCACCGTGCAGCCGGCGGCCATCGCGTGGCCGCCGAAGCGCAGCAGCACGCCCGGGTGGCGCTTGGCCACCAGGTCCAGCGCGTCGCGCAGGTGGAAGCCGGGGATCGAGCGGCCCGAGCCCTTCAGCTCGTGCGACCTGCCTTCGGCGCCGCTGACGGCGAAGACGAAGGTGGGGCGGTGGTGCCGGTCCTTCAGGCGCGAGGCGACGATGCCGACCACGCCTTCGTGGAAGTCCTCGTCGAACACGCTGAGGGCCGGCGGCAGCGTGCCTTCGTCGTCCACGAACAGCGACTCCACCAGCGCCAGCGCCTGGTCGCGCATGCCGCCTTCCAGCGTGCGGCGCTCGCGGTTGATGCCGTCGAGCAGGCGCGCCAGCTCGTCGGCGCGCGCGGCGTCGTCGGTGAGCAGGCATTCGATGCCCAGCGTCATGTCCGCCAGCCGGCCGGCGGCGTTCAGGCGCGGGCCCAGGGCGAAGCCGAAATCGAAGGTGGTGGCGGCCTCGGCCCGGCGGCCGGCGGCGCGGAAGAGAGCGGCCACGCCCGGCGGCATCTGGCCGGCGCGGATGCGCCGGAGGCCCTGCGCGACGAGGCGTCTGTTGTTGGCATCGAGCTTCACCACGTCGGCCACCGTGCCGAGGGCGACCAGCGGGAGCAGCGCATCGAGCTTCGGCTGCGTGGCCGCGTCGAAAGCGCCGCGCTGCCGCAACTCCGCGCGCAGCGCCAGCAGCGCGTAGAACATCACACCCACGCCGGCGATGCATTTGCTCTCGAAGCCGCAGCCGGGCTGGTTGGGGTTGACCAGCACGTCGGCCTCCGGCAGCTGCGGGCCGGGCAGGTGGTGGTCGGTCACCAGCACCGAAAGGCCCAGCGCCTTCGCACGCGCCACGCCGTCGACGCTGGCGATGCCGTTGTCCACCGTCACCAGCAGTTCGGCGCCGGTGGCGGCCACGCGCTCGGCGATGGGCGGCGTGAGGCCGTAGCCATCCACCACGCGGTCGGGTACGAGGTAGCCCACGTGCGCCGCGCCGAGGAGCCGCAGCCCGCGCACGGCCACTGCGCAGGCGGTGGCGCCGTCGCAGTCGTAGTCGGCCACGATGCAGATACGGCGCTGCCCGGCGATGGCGTCGGCCAGCAGGCGGGCGGCTTCCTGCACGCCGTGCAGGCCGACGGGGGGCAGCAGGCGCGCCAGGCCGTCGTCCAGCTCGTCGGGCGAGCACACGCCGCGCGCGGCGAACAGGCGCGCCAGCAGCGGATGGACGCCGGCCTGCTCCAGCGCCCAGGCGGCGCGCGGCGGGATCTCGCGCACGACCAGCTTCATCACAGCGCCTCCAGCACGTCGGCGGTGAGCGGCGCGGCGCCCAGCCGCCGCCGCAGCCAGGCGCTCAGGCCGCGTGCGCCGGGCTGCCAGGTCTGCGCGGCGCGGTCGCCGCACAGGGTCAGCCGCACGGCAGCGCCGGCGCGGCTGCGTTCGAGCAGGCGGGCGACGGGGCCGGCATCGAGCGCGGCCCAGGCGGCCGCCCAGGCGTCGCCGTCGTCGTCCAGCGCGGCGGCGCGCAGCGAGGTGTCCAGCGTGGGGGCCGTGGCCGCTGCCGCGCCGGCGGTAAGACGGCCCGTGCCGCTGAGCCAGAAGGAGTTGATGGGCAACTGGCCGCGCGCCGTGCGCTCGTCGTTGGCGCGGTGGGTGTAGAGCAGCATCTGCATCTCGTTCTGCAGGCGACGCAGGCCGCGCGCGGCCTCGCCCATCGGCAGCCAGTCGGCCAGCGGCCGGCCGGCGGCGCGGTCGGCCGAGGCGGTGGCCAGGCCGTCGAAGACCGCGCCGCGCGCCAGCCACAGGCCGGGGCGTCCGCCCTCGAAGAGCGCGATGCCGTCTTCCTCGAAGAAGGGGCGCGCGGTGTCGAGCAGCGCCGCGGACTCGGCGGCGTCCACCTGCAGCCGCTCGGGGTCGCCCAGCACCACTTCGCTCATGCCCACCTGCCAGTGGCACAGGGTGACGAAGCCCCAGGGGGCGCTTTCGGACTCCGGCAGCCCGGCGCGCTGCGCGGCGAGCGCGGCCCAGGGCAGGCCGCCGTCCGGCGCCGCCAGGCCCAGCGCGGCGGCCAGGGCGCGCTCGTGCGGGGGCGAGAGGCTGTCCTCGTCCTGCGCGTCCGGCGGCTGCGGCGCCAGCCGCGCCAGCAGGGCGTCCAGCGCGGGCAGGCGCAGCTGCCCGCGGGCGGCTTCGCAGGCCGGCGCGCGCCGGTCGGCAAAGGCGATGAGGAGGTGGTCGGGGTCGGTCGATGCGCCGCCAGCGTGCAGGGCCATGGCCCGGATTGTCGTGCGGTCGGCGCAGGGAACCCGCGGCAGGGCGGATGACACAATCACTGCGGCATCCACTTCCCAGACCTGCGCGGCCTTCGCGCCGGCCTTCCATGTCCCTTCCCTACGAACTGCAGCTGGGCTGGCGCTACACGCGCGCCGGCCGCGCCACGCGGCGCAACGGCTTCATCTCCTTCATCTCCGGCGTGTCGATGGCCGGCATCGCGCTGGGCGTGGCGGCGCTGATCATCGTGCTCAGCGTGATGAACGGCTTCCAGAAGGAGGTGCGCGACCGCATGCTCGGCGTGGTCTCGCACATCGAGATCTTCTCGCGCGACGGCCAGGCGCTGGCCGACCTGGACGCCATCATGGCCGCTGCCCGCAAGCATCCCGAGGTGATCGGCGCCGCGCCCTACATCGCCTCGCAGGCGCTGGTGGCGCGCGGCGAGGACATGAAGGGCGTGCTGGTGCGCGGCATCGAGCCGAAGCTGGAACCGGAGGTGACGGACTTCGCCGGCACCGTGCAGAAAGGTGCGCTGGAGCGGCTGGTGCCGGGCGAGTTCGGCATCGTGCTCGGCGGCGAGCTGGCGCGCTCGCTGTTCGTGCGCGAGGGCGATCAGGTCACGCTGATCGCGCCGGGCGGGCAGGTCACGCCGGCCGGCGTGGTGCCGCGCCTGAAGCAGTTCACGGTGGTGGGCACCTTCGAATCGGGCCACTACGAGTACGACTCGGCCCTGGCGATGATCCACGAGCAGGACGCGGCCAAGGTGTTCCGCCTCGAAGGGCCGACCGGCATCCGCCTCAAGCTGAAAGACCTGAACATCGCCCGCGAGGTGGCCGACGAACTGGCCGCCACGCTGCCGGGCCAGTTCCTCATCCGCGACTGGACGCGGCAGAACAAGACCTGGTTCGCCGCGGTGCAGGTCGAGAAGCGGATGATGTTCATCATCCTCACCCTCATCGTGGCGGTGGCCGCCTTCAACCTGGTGAGCACGCTGGTGATGACGGTGACCGACAAGCGTGCCGACATCGCCATCCTGCGCACGCTGGGCGCCAGCCCGAAGAGCATCATGGGCATCTTCGTCGTGCAGGGCGCCATGGTGGGCGTGATCGGCACGCTGGCCGGCCTGGGGCTGGGCCTGCTGGTGGCCTACAACATCGACGTGATCGTGCCCTTCATCGAGCGGCTGCTGCACACCCGCTTCCTGCCGCAGGACATCTACCTCATCAGCCGCATGCCCAGCGACCCGCAGCGCGGCGACATCATGCCCATCACCGTGATCTCGCTGGTGCTGGCCTTCGTGGCCACGCTGTACCCGAGCTGGCGCGCCAGCCGCGTCAACCCCGCGGAGGCACTGCGCTATGAATAAGCCCACCCCCAGTCTCCGCGGACTTCGTTCCGCTCCGCCAACCCCCTCAAGGGGGCAACACCAGCGGCCCGGCAAAGCCGGTTCCGCGGTGTTTCCCGCATGGGGCGCGGCGATGCCATCAGCCGTGATCGAAGGAGGCGCTCTTGAGCGCGAATGAAGCTGTCTTGAAGGTGCGCGGCCTGACCAAGCGCTTCCACGAAGGCCGTATCGACCTCACCGTGCTGCACGGCGTCGACCTGGACGTGCACGCCGGCGAGACGCTGGCCATCGTCGGCGCCTCGGGTTCGGGCAAGAGCACGCTGCTGCACCTGATGGGCGGGCTGGACGCGCCCACCGCCGGCAGCGTGGCGCTGGCCGGCGAGGACTTCTCGCGCCTGGGCGCCGCGGCGCAGGGCCAGTTGCGCAACCGGCACCTGGGCTTCGTTTACCAGTTCCACCACCTGCTGCCGGAGTTCAGCGCGCTGGACAACGTGGCGATGCCGCTGCGCATCCGCCGCCAGGGCGCCGCCGAGGCGCACGCGGCGGCGCGCGAGGTGCTGGCCGCCGTCGGCCTGGCGCAGCGGGTGCAGCACCGGCCGGCCGAACTCTCCGGCGGCGAGCGCCAGCGCGTGGCGATCGCGCGCGCCCTGGTCACGCAGCCGGCCTGCGTGCTGGCCGACGAGCCCACCGGCAACCTGGACCGCGCCACCGCCGACGGCGTGTTCGCGCTGATGCTGCGGCTGGCGCACGAGCGCGGCACGGCCTTCGTCGTCGTCACCCACGACGATGCGCTGGCCGCCCGCTGCGACCGCCAGTTGCGGCTGGTCGAAGGCCGCCTCGCCGGCTGACGACGCACCAGTCGGGGGCGTTTCCTCCGAGGGGTAATGCAATCGGTGCATAACGTGCACCGAGTTGTGCATGAAAATGCACGGTTTTGTGCATCCCGAAGAGTTCCGCCTTATGAAATACGTCACCGCCGACGACTTCCTTGCCCACGTCGCGCAGCGCAACCCCGGCCAGAACGAGTACCTGCAGGCCGTCACCGAAGTCCTGCACAGCCTCTGGCCCTTCATCCAGCAGCATCCCAAGTACCAGGCCTACAGCCTGCTGGACCGGCTGGTCGAGCCCGAGCGGGTGGTCATGTTCCGCGTGTCGTGGGTGGACGACCGGGGCGAGGTGCAGGTCAACCGCGGCTACCGCATCCAGCACAGCCTGGCCATCGGGCCCTACAAGGGCGGCCTGCGCTTCCATCCGTCGGTGAACCTGTCGATCCTGAAGTTCCTGGCCTTCGAGCAGACCTTCAAGAACGCGCTGACCACGCTGCCCATGGGCGGCGGCAAGGGCGGCAGCGACTTCGATCCCAAGGGCAAGAGCCAGGGCGAGGTGATGCGCTTCTGCCAGGCCTTCGCCACCGAGCTGTTCCGCCACGTGGGCGCCGACACCGACGTGCCGGCCGGCGACATCGGCGTGGGCGCGCGCGAGGTCGGCTTCCTGGCCGGCATGGTCAAGAAGCTCACCAACCGCGCCGACTGCGTGTTCACCGGCAAGGGCCTGGCCTTCGGCGGCTCGCTGATCCGCCCCGAGGCCACCGGCTACGGCAACGTCTACTTCGCGCAGGAGATGCTGGCGCGCCGGGGCATGAGCTTCGACGGGCTGCGCGTGTCCGTGTCGGGCGCGGGCAACGTGGCGCAGTACACCATCGAGAAGGCCATGGCGCTGGGCGCCAAGGTGCTGACCTGCTCCGACTCGGGCGGCACGGTGGTGGACGAGGAGGGCTTCACCCCCGAGAAGCTGGCGCTCTTGATGCACATCCGCGACGAGCGCCAGGGCCGCGTGAGCGAATACGCCAGCCAGATCGGCGCCCGCTACATCGCCGGCGCCCGGCCGTGGGACGTGCCGGTGGACGTGGCGCTGCCCAGCGCGACCCAGAACGAGCTGGACGAGAAGGACGCGCTCACGCTGGTCAAGCACGGCGTGAAGTGCGTGGCCGAGGGCGCCAACATGCCCAGCACGCTGGAGGCCGTCAAGGTGTTCGAGACGCACGACGTGCTCTATGCGCCGGGCAAGGCCAGCAACGCCGGCGGCGTGGCCACCTCGGGCCTGGAGATGAGCCAGAACGCGCTGCGCCTGTCGTGGACGCGCGAGGAAGTCGACGCCCGCCTGCACCAGATCATGAAGAGCATCCACGAGGCCTGCCTGCGCCACGGCACCGTGGAAGGCGGCCGCGTGAGCTACGTGCAGGGCGCGAACGTGGCCGGCTTCGTGAAGGTGGCCGACGCGATGCTCGCCCAGGGCGTGATCTGACCCGCCGGCAGGCCGCGCGGACTACGATCCGCCGATGCCTGCCACCCCCGCTGCCCTCGATCCGCTCGCGGATCCCCTGCTCGCATCGCCCCTGAAGGGCTGGCCGCACGGCCAGCCGCCGCTGCGGGCGAGCGAGGTGGGCGCGCAGGGCTGGAACCTGCTGGCGGGCGACCTGCCGCTGCCGGTGGCCGTGCTCCGGCGCGAGGCGCTGGCCCACAACATCGCCTGGCTGGCCAGCCGTGCGCGCGACTGGGGCGTGGAACTCGCGCCGCACGGCAAGACGACGATGTCGCCCCAGCTCTTCGCACGCCAGATCGAGGCGGGCGCCTGGGGCATCACCTTCGCCAGCGTGTTCCAGCTCGCCGTCGGCGCGGCGGCCGGCGTGCGGCGCGCGCTGATCGCCAACCAGGTGCTGGACGCGGCGGACCTGGCCGGCATCGAGGCGCTGCGCCGCCGGCACGACGGCCTGCGCGTGATCTTCCTCGCCGATTCGCCGGCGCAGCTGGCGCTGATCGAGGCGTGGTTCGCCGCGCATCCCGGCGCGCAGCCCTTCGAGGTGCTGCTGGAGATCGGCTTCGCGGGCGGGCGCACCGGCTGCCGCACGGAGGACGAGGCCCTCGCGCTGGCGCGGCGCCTGCACGCCAGCCCGGCCGCGGCGCTGGCGGGCATCGAGTGCTACGAGGGCCTGTGGGCCAGGGGCGAGAGCGAAGCCGACCGCGCCTGGGTCGACGCGATGATGGACCGCGTCGACGCCGTCGCCGCGCAGTGCGTGCGAGAGGGTTTGTTCGCGGGTGAAGAGGTCATCGTCTCGGCCGGCGGCTCGGCCGTGTTCGACCTGGTGGCTGCGCGGCTGGTGCCCGCGCTCGGGCGCCCGGTGCGCGGGCTGCTGCGCTCCGGCTGTTACGTCACGCACGACCACGGCACCTACACGCGCATGCTGCAGGCCATGGCGCCGCGCCTGGGCTGCGAATGCGGCGAGATGATGCGCCCGGCGCTCCAGGTGTGGGCGCTGGTGCAGTCCTGCCCCGAGCCGGGCCTGGCCATCGTCGGCGCGGGCAAGCGCGACCTGTCCTTCGACATGGGGATGCCGGTGCCGGTGGCGCGCGCGGCGCCGGGCGCGATGCAGGCCGGCCCCGTGCCCGCCGGCTGGCGCATCGACGCGCTGAACGACCAGCATGCCTACCTGCGCTGGGACGCCGCCGACGCGGGCCTGGCCGCGCAGGCGCCGGTGGTCGGCGAGCGCGTCGCCCTGGGCATCTCGCACCCCTGCACCACCTTCGACAAGTGGCGCTGGATGCCGCTGATCGAGGAAGACCACCGCGTCAGCGATGCCGTGACGATGGTGTTCTGAGCGATGGCCGACGGCGACGCCTTCCTGCCCCTGCGGCTGCCGCCCGGCGCCGACCTGCGCCGCGCCCTGGAGGCCGAGGCCGCCGCCTTCGCGCCCGAAGGCTGCTTCGTCGTCAGCGGCATCGGCAGCCTGCGCGACCCGCGCCTGCGGCTGGCCGGCCGCCACGAGGCCGCCGCATGGCCCGGCGACTTCGAGCTGCTGACCCTGGCCGGCACGCTGACCGCCGACGGCGCCCACCTGCACATGAGCATCGCGGGGCCCGACGGCGCGGTGCTCGGCGGGCACGTGGTGGAGGGCAACGCGGTGCGCACGACGGTGGAGGTGCTGCTGTGCCGGCCGGCCGGCTGGCGCCTGTCGCGCGCGGCCGACCCGGCCACCGGCTATGCCGAGCTGCAGGTCGTGCGCCGCGACGGCCCCTGAGGCGCGTCAGCCGACGATGCGCCCCGCCTCGATGCGCACCACCGACTGCGCCAGGGCCTGCACGTCCTGCAGGTCGTGCGTGACCAGCAGCGTGGGTACCTGCACGCGCTCCAGCATCTCGGCCAGCTCGGCGCGCAGGCGGGCGCGTAGTTCCGTGTCCAGCGCCGACAGCGGCTCGTCCAGCAGCAGCAGGCGCGGCTGCGTGGCCAGGGCACGCGCCAGGGCCACGCGCTGGCGCTGGCCGCCGGAGAGGTGGCGCGGGTAGGCGTTGCGCAGCGCCTCCAGCCCGAACTGTTCCATCAGCGTCCCGATGCGCTCGTGCGCCTCGGGCCGCAGCGCATGCCCGAGGCGGCGCACGCCGAAGCGCAGGTTCTCCTCCACCGTCATGTGCGGGAACAGGGCGTAGTCCTGGAACACCAGGCCCACACCGCGCGCGCGCGCCGGCAGGTCGATGCCTTCGGCGCTGTCGAGCAGCGGCTGGCCGCCCACGCGCACGTGGCCCCGGGCGCCGGGCAGCAGCCCGGCGATGGCCATCAGCACGGTGGACTTGCCGGAACCCGAAGGGCCCAGCAGCGCGGTGCGCGCGGCGCCGCTGCGGAAAGCCGCGTCGAGCACGAACTCGCGGTCGGGCGAGCGCAGGGTGGTGCGGATGTGGACGTCCAGCATCGTCGTCAGTGCTTCGCCTGCAGCAGCCGGCTGGCCAGCACCAGCAGCACCACGCACACCACCGAGATCACCAGCGTGAGCGTCAGCGCCAGTTCGTCGTCGCCGGCCTGCACGGCGGCGTACACCGCCACCGACAGCGTCTGCGTACGCCCCGGCAGGTTGCCCGCGATCATCAGCGTGGCGCCGAACTCCCCCATCGCGCGGGCGAAGCTCAATGCCAGCCCGGCGCCGATGCCGCGCAGCGCGAGCGGCAGGCTGATGCGCCAGAACACCTCCCACTCGCCGGCGCCCAGCGTGCGCGCGGCCTGCGCGAAGCGGCCGTCGGTCTCCTCGAAGGCGGCGCGCGCGGCCTTGTAGATCAGCGGCAGCGACACCACCGCCGCCGCCAGCACCGCACCCTGCCAGGTGAACAGCAGCGTGAAGCCGAACCACTGCTCCAGCCAGCGCCCGATGAGGCCGTTGCGCCCCACCAGCACGATCAGGTAGTAGCCCAGCACCGTGGGCGGCAGCACCATCGGCAGCAGCAGCAGGGCGTCGAGCGTCGAATGGCCGGGGAAGCGGCGCCGTGCCATCCACCAGCCCAGGCCGATGCCGGCCGCGCCGGCCAGCAGCGTGGCCAGCAGCGCGACCTTGAGGGTCAGCCAGAGGGGGGTGAGCACGGCTCAGCGGCGGCGCCTGCCTCCACCGGGGGTCAGGGTTGGGCGAAGCCGAAGCTCTGGAGGATCTTCTGCCCCTCCGCGCCCTTGACGAAGGCGATGAAGGACTGCGCCGCGGCCGGCTGCTTGCTGGCGGCGAGCTGGGCGATGGGGTAGGTCACCGGGGTGGTGGTCGGCACGGCGAAGGCGACCTGCGTTTCGTCCTTCTTGACCATCGCGTCGGTGCGGTAGACGAAGCCGGCGTCCACCTCGCCGCGCGCCACGTAGTCGAGCACCTGGCGCACGCTCTCGCCGTAGATCCACTTGGGCTTGAGCGGCGCATCGAGCTTGGCCTGCTCGATCACGCTCATGGTGTAGCGGCCCACCGGCACCGAGGCGGGCGTGCCGGCGGCGATGCGCTGCCAGGCGCTGCCGGCCAGGTCGTCCAGCGACTTGGGCACCTTGGTGGACTTGGCCGGCACGACCAGCACCAGTTCGTTCTTCACGAAGTCGCTGCGCGTGCCCTGTGCGATCAGTCCGGCGGCCTGTGCCTTGTCCATGGTGGGCTGGTCGGCCGAGGCGAACACGTCCACCGGCGCGCCCTGCTGCATCTGCGCCAGCAGCGCGCCCGAGGCGGCGAAGTTGAAGGTCGCCTTGTGCCCGGGGTGGGCCTGCGACCATGCCTTGCCGACGGCCTGGAAGGCGTTGGTCAGGCTGGCGGCGGCGGAGACCACGATCTCCTGCGCCCACAGCAGCGGGCTGGCGGCGGTGAGGGTCAGGGCGCACGCGGCGGCGCGCAGCCAACGGTTCACTTGCATGGTCTCGTCCTTTCGTTATTCATCGGCGGAATAGCGGGATCATAGCGGTCAGGGCCGCGGCGTCGTGCCGTCCGGCGTATGGCAGCCATAACGATCGTCGGCACGGCGCCCGGCCAGGCCGTCGAGGCGGCCCTCGAACCAGCCGATGCGCCCCGGCGCCGGCGCGCGGGTGGCGAACACGCCATGGGGCTGCGGGTCGAGGAAGGGCGTCACCTCCAGCAGCTCGCGCGGGCAGCGGTGGAAGTGCGTGATGAGCAGCAGGTGGTCGAAGCCCTCGATGTCGCGCAGGCCGGCGGCGTAGGCAGGCAGCACTTCCAGCGTCGCCGTCTCGTGCGGCACGCCGGCGGCTTGCACCGGCACGCCCTCCGGCACCGGGAAGCGGCTGCGGATGTGGCCGATGGGGCGGCAGACGATTTCGGCCGCGGCGTCGCTCATGACAAGCCTTCTCCATCCAGCGCGCGCGCGGCGGGCAGCGCCGGGCCGCGCAGCGCGGGCGCCGCAGCGGTGTCGGGCGTCCAGCAGCGCCACACCTCCTGCGGCAGCGCGCGTGCGGTGGGCGGCGCCGGCTCGCGGGCCGTGCCCAGGCTGACGAAGCCGGCCAGGTGCTCGCCCGGCTGCAGGCCGAGCTGGCGGGCCAGCGCGTCGTCGAAGCAGCGCTCGCCGCTGAGCACGATGCCGCCGTAGCCGAGCTGGTGCGCCGCGTTCAGCAGGTTGCCCAGCGCCGCACCGGCGGCCAGCCACTGCTCGCGCAGCGGCACGCGCTTGCGCGCGCGCGGCGAGACGACGAAGCCCAGCAGGCAGGGCGCCTCGGTGGCGTGGGCGCGGGCGCGGCGCAGGTCGGCGGCGCTGGCGAGCGGGTCGCGCCGCCGCTTCTCGGCCTCGAACAGCGCGGCCAGCGCCTCGCGCTGCGGCGTCCTGAACTCGATCACGCGCCAGGGGTGCAGCCGGCCGTGGTCGGGCGCGCTGAGCGCGGCCTGCACCATCAGCTCGATGTCTTCCGCGCCCGGGCCGGGCGCGTCCAGCCGGCGCGGCGAGATGGAGCGGCGCTCCAGCAGCGCGCCCAGCGAGGCCGGGGCGGCGTCGGCCGGGCGCAGCATCTCCACGTCGCCGAAGGCCACGTGGCGCAGGGTGCGGTCGGCCTGCGGATGGACCAGCAGGGCCCAGTAGGCGCCTTCCAGCGGGAGTTCGCCCCGCAGGGCCGTGCGCCACAGCGCCTCCAGCCCGGCGGCGTCGGCTGCCGGTGCGAAGCGGGACAGCGCGGCGGCATGCAGCACGTCGAGCCGCGCCTGGATGGCTGCGGCACCTTCGCCGCCCGCCGCCGCGGTGCTCTCGGCCAGGCGTCGCAACGCGGCGTCGCTCATCGACGCGTCTGCGCCCGGCAGCAGGGCGGGCATTTCCTGAACGGGCAGGCTCACGCGCAGCACCGAGCGCAGCAGGTGCCGGCCGAGACCGGCGAGGGGAAGAGGGGCGGGCATGGCGTCTCGGCAGGTGGAGGGATCGCTATTCATCGAAGGAATAGCGATTCGAGTTTAGGCGACGCCGCACAATCCCGCCATGCGCGCCAAGACCTCCTTCGCACCGCCCGCCGCCTTCATGGACGCGCTGGGCCACAGCGCGGCCGACAAGCGGCTGGACATCCTGCGCGGCATCGGCCGCAGCGGCAGCATCTCGCAGGCTGCGCGCGACGCGGGCGTGAGCTACAAGGCCGCCTGGCAGGCGGTGGCCACGCTGACCAACCTGGCCGGCATGCCGCTGGTGGACAGCGCCGTGGGCGGCGCCGGCGGCGGCGGCGCGCGGCTGACCGACGACGGGCGGCGCCTGCTGGCGATGGCCGATGCCTTCGCCGAGGCGAGGCAGTCGCTGTATGCCCCGCTGGGCGGCCCGGCGGCGGCGCTGCCCGGCGCCAGGGCGGCGATGGCGGGCCTGGCGATCCGCACCAGCATGCGCAACCAGTTGCCCGCGCGGGTGGTCGAGGTGGCGGGGGCCGGCCGCATGGTCACTGCCACGCTGGCGCTCGGCGCCTCGCCGCAGGCGCTGCGCGCCCGCGTGACGCGCGAGAGCGCCGAACTGCTGGGCCTGGCGCCGGGCCAGCCGGTGCTGGCGCTGTGCAAGGCGACGGCGGTGGAGGTGGCGCCGGCGGGCTCGCCGGCCGCGCGTGCCGGCGGCAACGTGCTGGAGGGCGTGGCGGCGGCGATCAGCCGCGACGAGGCGGGCGACGAGGTCGGCGTGCAGCTCGACGGCGAGGGGCTGCAACTGGTCGGCTTCGCCGCCGCCGGCACGCGCCTGCGGCGCCGGCAGCGCGTGCACACGCGGCTGGATGAATCGGCGGTGGTGATCGCGCTGCCGGGGTGACGGGGCGCGGGCAGGCGGCTCAGGCGCCGAGCTTCGCCATCTGTGCGCGCACGTCCTCGGCCGAGCCGGGCCGCACCACGCGGCCGACCTCCTGCCCGCCCTGCAGGAAGATCAGCGTGGGCCACAGCCGCACGGCAAAGCTGCGGCCCAGCGGGCGGCCGCTGCCGTCCTCCACCTTGATGTGCCGCAGCCCGGCGGGCGCGTCGGCCAGCGCCTCGGCGATGGCGGGCTGCGCGCCGCGGCAGATGCCGCACCAGTTCGCGCCGAACTCCAGCAGCGTCGGGCCGGGCAGGGCGTCCACTTCGGCGCGGGTCTTGTCTTCGGGTTGGTAGGGAGTGGTCATGCGTGGGATCGTGAAGCCGCGGCGCCGGTGTGCGCTGTCGGCCGTCAGCGCCTGTGCTGGCCGGCGGCGAGCCTGCGGTAGATGGTCGCACGGCTGACGCCCAGCGCGCGGGCGGCCTCGGCCACGTTGCCGCGCGCGTCCTGCACGGCCTGGCGGATCAACGAGGCCTGCACGTCGCGCAGGCGGGGCGCGGCCTGCACGTCGCGGCGCTGGGCGCGCACGTGCAGCCGCAGGCCGGACCACAGCGGCACCTCGGCCGGCGCCGGGTGGCGCGCGGCGGCGTCGAAGAGCAGGGAGGGCGGCACGGCGAACAGGTCGCCGGCCTGCACCGCCTCGGCGCGGCCGGGTGCCGGCAGGGGCAGCAGCTGGCGGGCCATCGCGTTGGCGCCGAGCACGCGGCCGTCGGCGTCCAGGCACAGCAGGCCGTCGCTGTCGGCGGCCGCGTCCAGCGGCGCCAGGCTGCCGGGCCAGTTGACCTGCAGCAGCAGCGCGCAGGGCAGGCTGCGCAGCCAGGCGTTCTGGATCGCCTGCGCCGCGTGCTGCGCCAGGTGCTGCAGCTCGGGGCGCTCGACCACGTTCACGCCGGTCAGGTCGAGCATGCCCACGCAGTGCCCGGCGGGGTCGAACACCGGCGCGCCGGCGCAGGTGTAGACGCCGGTGTCCTCGAAGAAGTGCTCGCCGCGGTGCAGCCACACCGGGCTGCGCTCGGCCAGCGCGGCGCCGATGGCGGTGGTGCCCACCGCGCGCTCGGACAGGTCGACGCCGACGCGGGCGATGTCGCGCATGGCGCGGTCGTCCTGGCCGTGCAGCGCGCCCACCTCGATCACTACGCCGTCGGCGTCGGTCAGCAGCGCGAAGTAGTGCGTGCCGGCGATGGCGCGCGAGAGGCGCTCCAGCACCGGCCGCGCGGCGCCGAGGAAGTCGCCGCAGCGCTCCTGCGCGGCGGCGGCGGCCGTGCGCGGCACGGCCTCGAACATCACGCGCTCGCGCGGGCTGCGCCCGGCGGCCAGGCAGCGCTGCCAGGAGCGGGCGATCCAGGGGGGCAGGGCGGCGTCGGCGCGGGCCTGCACCTCGCCGTGCAGCCAGGCGCGGCGCGCATGCGCGATGGAGCCGCTGCGGTCGGGCAGCGCGAGGGCGTGGGCTGGAAGATTCATGCGTGGGATGCGTGCGCGGGGCCGAAGATGCCCGAGCCTGCGCGCGCCGATCGTCTCATTTTGAGAATTTCAACCCGCCCCCGCAACCGCCTAGGGTTTTGCCTAGGGTGGGTGTCCGGGGCGGGGCAGAAGATGACCAGCGGCGCGGCGGTCCCGGCCCCGCGCCCAGCCATCACCGACACACGGAGACAGCCACATGCAGGTATCCCTCACCGTCAACGGGCGCGAGGTCACGATCGACGCGCCGCCCCATACGCTCCTCGTCCAGGCCATCCGCGAGCACCTGCGCCTGACCGGCACGCACGTGGGCTGCGACACGGCCCAGTGCGGCGCCTGCACCGTGCACCTGAACGGCCGCGCCATCAAGTCCTGCAACGTGCTGCTGGCCCAGGTGGCGGGCGGCAACGTCACCACCATCGAGGGCATCGCCCAGGCCGACGGCACGCTGCACCCGATGCAGGCGGCCTTCAAGGAATGCCACGGGCTGCAGTGCGGCTTCTGCACGCCGGGCATGGTGATGAGCGCGATCGACCTGTGCACGCACCATCCGAAGTCCGGCGAGCAGGAGATCCGCGCGCTGCTGGACGGCAACCTGTGCCGCTGCACGGGCTACCAGAACATCGTCAAGGCCGTGCAGCAGGGCGGCGAGGCGATGGCCTCGCAGGCCGCTTCGGCCTGAAGAAGGAAGGAGCGCGACATGGGTGCTTCCGATTTCGCCAAGCTGCCGCACATCGGCGAGGCCGTCCGCCGCAAGGAGGACGTGCGCTTCCTCACCGGCGCGGGCAACTACACCGACGACGTGCTGCTGCCCAACCAGGCGCATGCCGTCTTCCTGCGCTCGCCGCACGCGCATGCGGCGATCAAGTCCATCGACACCGCGGCGGCCGCGGCCATGCCCGGCGTGGTGGGCATCCTCACCGGCGCCGACATCGACGGGAAGATGGGCGGCCTGCCCTGCGGCTGGCTCATCAACAACCCGGACGGCACGCCGATGAAGGAGCCGCCGCATCCCATCCTGGCCATCGGCAAGGTCCGCTACGTGGGCGACCACGTGGCGATGGTGGTGGCCGAGACGGCGGAGCAGGCGAAGAACGCGGCCGAGGCCATCGTGGTCGACTACGAGGTGCTGCCCGCGCTGGTGAGCGTGGCCGACGCCGCGAAGAAGAGCAGCGGCGTCACCATCCACGACGCCGCGCCCGACAACCAGTGCTACCGCTGGACGCTGGGCGACAAGGCGGCGGTGGACGCGGCCTTCGCCGGCGCGGCGCACGTGACGAAGCTCGACCTCGTCAACAACCGCCTCATCCCCAACGCCATCGAGCCGCGCGTGGCGGTGGCCGGCTACAACCGGGCCGGCGACGAGTACACGCTGTACGTCGCCAACCAGAACCCGCACGTCGAGCGGCTGCTGATGACGGCCTTCGTGCTCGGCCTGCCCGAGCACAAGGTGCGCGTGATCGCGCCCGACGTCGGCGGCGGCTTCGGCTCCAAGATCTACCTCTACGCGGAGGACGTGGCCCTCACCTGGGCCAGCAAGCAGTTCAACCGCAACATCAAGTGGACGGCCGAGCGCTCCGAGTCCTTCCTGTCCGACGCGCACGGCCGCGACCACGTGAGCCACGCCGAGATGGCGATGGACAAGGACGGCAAGTTCCTCGCGCTGCGCGTGCACACCGACGCCAACCTGGGCGCCTACCTGTCCACCTTCGCCACGGCGGTGCCGACCATCCTCTACGCCACGCTGCTGGCGGGCCAGTACACCACGCCGCAGATCTACGTGGAGGTGGACGCCTGGTTCACCAACACCGCGCCGGTGGACGCCTACCGCGGGGCCGGCCGGCCCGAGGCCACCTACCTGCTGGAGCGCCTGGTCAGCCGCTGCGGTTGGGAGATGGGCCTGGGCCAGGACGAGATCCGGCGCCGCAACTTCGTGCGCGAATGGCCGTACCAGACGCCGGTGGCGCTGCAGTACGACGTGGGCGACTACCAGGCCTGCATGGACAAGGCGCAGGCGCTGGCCGACGTCGCCGGCTTCGACGCCCGCCGGGCCGAGAGCGAGAAGCAGGGCAGGCTGCGCGGCATCGGCTACTCCAGCTACATCGAGGCCTGCGGGCTGGCGCCGTCCAACATCGCCGGTGCGCTCGGCGCGCGCGCCGGCCTGTTCGAGGCCGGCGAGGTGCGCGTGCATCCCACCGGCAGCGTGACGGTCTTCACCGGCTCGCACAGCCACGGCCAGGGCCACGAGACCACCTTCGCGCAGGTGGTGGCGGCGCGCCTGGGCATCCCGGTCGAGAACGTCGATATCGTGCACGGCGACACCGGCCGCATCCCCTTCGGCATGGGCACCTACGGCTCGCGCTCCATCAGCGTGGGCGGCGCGGCCATCATGCGCGCGCTCGACAAGATCGAGGCCAAGGCCAAGAAGATCGCCGCCCACCTCATGGAAGCCAGCGACGCCGACATCGAGTTCGCCGGCGGCGAGTTCACCGTCAAGGGCACCGACAAGAAGATCCCCTTCGGCCAGGTGGCGCTGACGGCCTACGTGCCGCACAACTACCCGCTCGACAAGCTGGAGCCCGGCCTGAACGAGACGGCCTTCTACGACCCCACCAACTTCACCTACCCGGCCGGCACCTACATCTGCGAGGTGGAGATCGACAAGGCCACCGGCGAGGTGAAGATCGACCGCTTCACCGCGGTGGACGACTTCGGCACCATCATCAACCCGATGATCGTGGAGGGGCAGGTGCACGGCGGCATCGTGCAGGGCATCGGCCAGGCGCTGATGGAGAACTGCGTCTACGACCGCGAGACGGGGCAGTTGCTCACCGGCAGCTTCATGGACTACGCCATGCCGCGCGCGGAGGACTTCCCCGTCTTCAAGCTCGACACCGTCTGCACCCCCTGCACCCACAACCCGCTGGGCACCAAGGGCTGCGGCGAGGCCGGCGCCATCGGCTCACCGCCGGCCGTCATCAACGCCGTGCTCGATGCGCTGCACCCGCTGGGCGTGAAGGACTTCGACATGCCCGCCAGCCCGGCGCGCGTGTGGGAGGCGATGCGCAAGGCCCAGGCTGCCGCCTGAACGAGGAAGGAGCACACACCATGTACGCATTCACCTTCGAACGTCCGGCCAGCGTCGACGAGGCGGCGCGGCTGGCAGCCGCCGGCGCGAAGCCGCTGGCGGGCGGCCAGACGCTGCTGGCCTCCATGAAGCTGCGCCTGTCGGCGCCCGAGCAACTGGCCGACCTGTCGGGCTGCAAGGAACTCACCGGCATCCGCAAGGAAGGCGACGCGCTGGTCATCGGCGCCATGTCGCGCCACGTCGAGGTCGCGAACAACGCCGACGTGAAGTCCGCCTACCCTGCGCTGGCCGACCTGGCCTCGCGCATCGGCGACCGGCAGGTGCGCGCGATGGGCACGATCGGCGGCTCGGTCGCCAACAACGACCCGGCCGCTTGCTACCCGAGCGCCGTGCTGGCCTCGGGCGCAACCATCCTCACCACCAAGCGCGAGATCGCGGCCGACGACTTCTTCCAGGGCCTGTTCGCCACCGCGCTGGAAGAGGGCGAGCTGATCAAGGCGATCCGCTTCCCGCTGCCGCAGAAGGCGGCCTACGAGAAGCTGCGGCAGAAAGCGTCGAACTTCCCGCTGGTCGGCGTCTTCGTGGCGCAGTTTCCTGGCGGCGTGCGCGTGGCCGTCACCGGCGCGGGCAATGGCGTATTCCGCCACGGCGGGCTGGAGGCGGCGCTGACGCGCAGCTTCACGCCCGAGTCGGCGGCCGCCGTCGCCATCGACGACAGCGAACTCAACAGCGACCTGCACGCCAGCGCCGCCTACCGTGCCAACCTGATCTCGGTGCTTGCGCAGCGCGCCGTGGCGAAGGCGCTCGGTTAAGCTGGGCCGATGACCGACCACGCCCGCCCTGACGCCGCCACGCCGTTCGCCTCGATCGACGCCGTGGTGCAGGGGCTGGCGGAGGTCGGCTACCTGGCCGACCGGCGCCTGGCCACCGCCGTCTTCCTCGCGCTGAAGCTGCAGCGGCCGCTGCTGCTGGAGGGCGAACCCGGCGTCGGCAAGACCGAGCTGGCGAAGGCGCTGTCGGCCGCGCTGGGCCGCGAGTTGCTGCGCCTGCAGTGCTACGACGGCCTGGAGCAGCGCGAGGCGCTGTACGAGTGGAACTACGCCGCCCAGTTGCTGCACATGCGCGCCGCAGAAATGTTCGCCCCCACGCTTCCTGCTTCGCATGGTGCGCTGCCCCCCGAGGGGGCGCTCGCCGCCTTGGGGCGGCCCGGCGGCGGCGAGGCCGCGGCGCGCATCGAAGCCGAGGTCTACCAGCCGCACTACCTGATCCGCCGCCCGCTGCTGCAGGCGCTGCAGGCGCCGCCGCCCGGCGCCGTGCTGCTGATCGACGAGGTGGATCGCGCCGACGAGCCCTTCGAGGCCTTCCTGCTCGAATACCTGGGCGAGTACCAGGTGAGCATCCCCGAACTGGGCACCGTGCGCGCCGTGGTGCCGCCGGTCACCGTTCTCACCAGCAACCGCACGCGCGAGCTGAACGATGCGGTGAAGCGTCGCTGCCTCTACCACTGGCTGGACTACCCCGATCGCGAGCGCGAGCTGGCCATCGTGCGCGCCCGCGTGCCGGGCGCCGGCGAGGCGCTGTCGGCGCAGGTGGCCGACTTCGTGCACCGGCTGCGCAGCCAGCCCTTCGCCAATGCCTTCCGGCGCGCGCCCGGCATCGCCGAGAGCGTGGAATGGGCCAAGGCACTGGTGGCGATGGACACGGTCGAACTCGACCCCGAGGTGGTGGTCGACACCGCCGGCATCCTCTTCAAGCAGCGCGACGACGTGGCGGCGCTCAACCACACGCTGGCCACCGAACTGCTCGCGCCCGCCGAGTGAGGCCGGACGCATGGAGCGCGTGCATCAGCTCGGCGACGCCCGGCGCGGCAAGCTGGCCGGCAACCTGGCGGGCTTCGGCCGTGCGCTGCGGCGTGCCGGGGTGCGCGTCGACGCCTCGCGCATCGCGCTGGCCGCCGAGGCGGCGCAGCTCGTCGGTGTGCACCGGCGCGACGACATGAGCGCCGCGATGGAGGCGGTGCTGGTCGCCCGCGAGCAGGACCGGCTGGTCTTCCGCGAGCTGTTCGACGCGTGGTTCCGCGACCCCGAACTCGCCAGCAAGATGCTCGCCCAGATGCTGCCCACCGCCGAGGGCCGCGCCGAGCCGCCCCGGCGCCGCCCCCGGGTGCGCGAGGCGCTGGCCGCGCCCGCCGCGCCGAAGGCCGCGCCGGAGAACGAACGCGAGGTGCAGTTCGACGCCGCCATGACGGCCGGCGACCGCCGTCGCCTCCAGCATGCCGACTTCAACGCCCTGGGCGCGGCCGAGTACCGGCTGGTCGAGCGGCTGGCGCGCGACATCGCGCTGCCCGTGCCCACCGTGCCCGGCCGGCGCCTGCGCGTGGCCGGGCAGGGCGGCGCGCACGCGCGCATGCACTGGCCGGGCGTGTGGCACGAGGCCGCGCGCACCGGCGGCGAGATGCTGCGCCTGCCGCGCCTGGTGCGGCGCGAGCAGCCGCTGCCCCTGCTGGTGCTGGTGGACGTGTCGGGCTCGATGGAACGCTACGCCCGGCTGCTGCTGGCCTTCCTGCATGCCGCCACGCGCGGCCTGGCCGGGCGCGGCGGCCGGCGTGACGTGTTCGCCTTCGGCACCGGCCTCACGGACCTGACGCCCGCCTTCCGCGCCGCCGACACCGACGCGATGCTGGCCGCCGCGGGCCGGGCGATCGAGGACTTCGCCGGCGGCACGCGCCTGGGCGAGTCGCTGGCGCAGCTGCGCCGGCAGCATGCGCGGCGGCTGGTGGGCCGGCGCACGCTGGCGCTGCTGGTCAGCGACGGCCTGGACACGGGCGAGCCGGAGGCGCTGCGCGGCGAGCTGCAATGGCTGCGCCGCCACAGCCGCCGGCTGCTGTGGCTCAACCCGCTGCTGCGCTTTCCGGGCTACGCGCCGCTGGCGCGCGGGGCGGCCGTGCTGCACCGCGAGGCCGACGCCATGCTCGCCGTCCACAACCTGCAGGCGCTGGAAGACCTGGCGCGCAGCATCGCCGCGCTGCTGCGGCGCGGATAGGCGCGGACAGACATTCTTTCTTTCGAGGAACATCACATGGACATGCAAGGCAACCGCCAGCTCGGCGTCACCCAGCAGCAGGCGTGGGACGCACTGAACGACCCCGAGACGCTCAAGCTCTGCCTGCCCGGCTGCGACAGGTTCGAGGCCACCGGCGAAGGGCAGTACGCCGTGACGATGGCGGTCAAGGTCGGGCCCGTCTCGGCCAAGTTCAACGGCAAGGTCACGCTCAGCGACATCCAGCCGCCGGCCAGCTACCGGCTGGCGTTCGAAGGGCAGGGCGGCGTGGCCGGCTTCGGCAAGGGGGCTTCGGCCGTCACGCTGGTACCCAGCGAGGGCGGTTGCGAACTGGGCTACACCGTGCAGGCGCAGGTGGGCGGCAAGATCGCGCAGCTCGGCCAGCGGCTGATCGACGGCGCGGCCAAGTCGATGGCCGACGATTTCTTCAAGCGCTTCGACGCCGAGATGGTCCGGCGCCACGGCGCGCCGCCGGAGGCCGAGGCGCTGCCGGCCGAGGCCGTGGAGGACAAGAAGGAGAAGGGCAAGTTCGCCGGCCTGATGCAGAAGATGGGCTTCGGCAAGAAGGACGGCGAGGACGACAAGGCCGGCGCCACCCCCGAGAACTGAACATGGAGAACCTCGACGTCATGGTGCTGCGCCAGTTGCGCGACTGGCGCCTGGACGGGCGCCGGGCGATGCTGGCGACGGTGGTGCGCACCTGGGGCTCCTCGCCGCGGCCCGTCGGCTCGATCATGGCGCTGGCCGAGGACGGCGCGGTGGTCGGTTCCGTCTCGGGTGGGTGCATCGAGGACGACCTCGTTGCGCGTCACAGCCGCCTCGGCCAGGCGGAGATGCCGAGCGGCGCGCCCGTGCTGGTGAAGTACGGCGTCACCGCCGACGAGGCGCACCGCTTCGGCCTGCCCTGCGGCGGCACGCTGGAGCTGCTGCTGGAGTTCGACCCCGACGCCGCACGGCTGGCCGAACTGGTCGCCGAGCTGGAGGCCGGCCGGCTGATGCAACGCACCGTGCGCCTGGCCGACGGCGCGGTCACGCTCGCGCCGGCCCATGCGCCGGCGGAACTGGTCATCGACGGCACCGCGCTGGTCAACACCTTCGGACCCGAGTACCGCATGCTGCTGATCGGCGCCGGCCAACTGGCCGAGTACGTGGCGACGATGGCCCGCTTCTGCGGCTTCGCCGTCACGGTGTGCGACCCGCGCGAGGAGTACCGTGGCACTTGGCAGGATCAGCAGGTGCCGCGCGTGGCGATCTCCACCGAGATGCCCGACGACGCGGTGCGCGCCTTCCGGCCCGATGCGCGCACCTGTGTGGTGGCGCTGACGCACGACCCCAAGCTCGACGACCTGGCGCTGCTGGAGGCGCTGGACACGCCGGCCTTCTACGTCGGCGCCATCGGCTCGCGCCGCAATGCGCAGGCTCGGCGCGAGCGGATGATCGAGCACTTCGAGCAGACCGAGGCCTCGCTCGCCCGCCTGCGCGGCCCGATCGGCATCTACATCGGCAGCAAGACGCCGTCGGAGATCGCGGTGAGCGTGATGGCCGAGATCCTGGCCGTGAAGAACGGCGTGCGCCTGCCGCGCGAGATGGAGGTGGCGATGGCCAAGGCGCAGCAGGGCGTGGCCGCCAGCTGACCCGCCGGCCGCCACCGGGGTTTACGCGGCCGCCTTGATCCCCCGCATCATGATCACGCCGCCGAGCGTGGTGGTGTCGCTGCGCATGCGGCTGGCCAGGGCGGCGGGCGTGCCGGCGCGCGGCTGCCAGCCGGCCTTGAGCAGGGCGGCGCTGATGTCGGGCGTGCGCAGCACCTGGTTGAGCGCCGTGTTGAGCCGTGCCACGGCCGCTTCGGGCATCGAGGCAGGGGCGGCCAGCGCGGTCCAGATCTCCAGGTCGGCGCCGCGCACGTCGGCCTCGCGCAGCGTGGGCATGTCGCCTGCCAGCGGGCTGCGCTCGGGCGAGGTCGCGCCGATCGCCTTGAGCTTGCCGCTCTTCACGTGCGGCAGGGCCAGCCCCGGCGGCAGCAGGGCCATCTGGATCTTGTTGGCCAGCATGGCCTCGATGACCTTCGGGTTGCCGTTGAAGGGCACGTGCTCGACGCGGATGCTGGTGCGCATCTTCAGCAGCTCCATGCCCAGGTGGCCGACGGTGCCGGCGCCCGGCGTGCCGTACTTGCCGTCGCTGCCCAGGTTGCGCGCCCACAGCAGCAGTTCGGTCGGCGTGCGGCCCTCGGCCTCGGCGCAGGTCGCCAGCACCAGCGGCGCGGTGCCGATCAGCCCCACCGGGGCGAAGTCCTTCTCCGGGTCGAACGGGGTGGCAGCGTTGAGCACGCGGGCGATGGTCAGGTTGCCGTTGATGAGTGCGCCGATGGTGTGGTCGTCCTGCGCCTTGGCCACCTCGTTGGCCGCCACGTTGCCGCTGGCGCCGGGCTTGTTCTCGACCACCACCGGCTGGCCCAGCAGCGCGGACAGCGGCCCGGCGACGGCGCGCGCCGCCAGGTCGGGCGAGGCGCCTGCCGGAAAGCCCACCAGGATGCGCACCGGCTTGCTCGGCCAGGTGCCTGCCGCGGCCTGGCCGTTTTTCTGTGCCCATCCGGGAAGGCAGAGGGTGGCCGCGGAGGCGGCGCAGGATTGGAGCAGCCGGCGCTTGCTGAGCATGGGACGTTCGCGAGTGGAAAGTTACAAACGTTAACAAACCCGCGCGCACCTGGCAATGCAGGCATTTTTCTTATGGGGCGGCAACGTGGCCGCTGCCGCGCAGGACGAAGCCGCGCTCAGCGGTCCTGCAGCGGCGCCGGGGCCGGCGCGGCGCGCGGCGTCGCGTCGTCCATCTGGGCCGTGGGCGGCACCGGCCCGCCCTTGAGCCGCTCGCGGAACAGGGCGGCGCGCGCCAGGAAGATGGTCGTCACCGGCGCGGTGAGGGCGACGAACAGCGCGATGAGCATCGCGTGCAGGAACAGGTGGAAGCCCTGCACCGAGAAATAGATGACGGTGCCCAGCGAGATCGACCACACGCCGGCGGTGGCGCCCAGCGTGGGCGCGTGGATGCGGCTGAAGAAGTCGCGCAGCCGCACCAGCCCGAAGGAGCCGATGGCGGCGAAGGCGGCGCCGCTGACGATGCAGATCGCGGTGAGCCACTCGGCCCACCAGGGCAGCGGGCCGGTCATCGGGCAACCTCCGTGCTTCGCACTGCGGTGCGAGCCCCCTTCGGAACGGCCGGGCGGGGGCTCATTCGATGACCTCCCCGCGCAGCAGGAACTTGGCCAGCGCGGTGGACGCGACGAAGCCGAACAGCGCGATCAGCATCGCCGCCTCGAAGTACACGCTGCTGGCATAGGAGATGCCCAGCACCAGCATGGTGAGCATGCCGTTGATGTAGAGGCAGTCCAGCGCCATCACGCGGTCCTGCGCCGCCGGGCCGCGCAGCAGGCGCCACAGCGCGCACAGCATCGCCACGGCCAGCAGGAAGAGAGCGGCCTTGACGGCCCAGAACAGCACGGGTGTCATGACTCGAAGATCTCCATCAAGGGGCGCTCGTAGCGGTTCTTGATCATGGCGATGAAGGCGTCGTGGTCGCCCATCTCCAGCACGTGCAGCAGCAGCGCGCTGCCGTCGCCCGACAGCTCGTGCCAGGCGGTGCCGGGCGTCAGGCACACGATCATGGACAGCACGGCCAGGCCGTTGGCGTCGCGCATGTCCAGCGGCACGGAGACGAAGTGCGAGTCGATGTCGCGGATGCGGCGCGTGAGGATGGCGCGCGCCACGGCCCAGGCGGAGACGGTCAGGTCGTGCACCACCACGCCGACCAGCTTCAGCGCCGTGAGGGGGTGGCGCATGCGCACGCTCGCCGGGCGCAGGCTGCGCGTGACCAGCGGCACCACCAGTGCCAGCAGCGTTCCCATGACGATGGTGGCCGGGTGCAGCGACTGGTTCAGCAGCAGCCACACCACCAGCAGCGCCAGCGACAGCGGCGGCGAGGGCACCCAGCGGCGCAGCAGGCGCGGCATCAGCGGGCTCCTCCCTGCGTCGGCCCGAGGCGCTGGCGTGCGCCGAAGACGGCGTCGCGGTACGCGGCGGGATGGTCCAGGCCCTTGGCCGTGGCCTGCGCATGCCGCATCACCGGGCCGGCGCCCACCGTCAGCGCCACGCAGGCGGCGAGCAGCACCGCCACCGGCAGCACTTCCATGGCGCGCAGGGCGGGCAGGCTGCCCTGCGTGGGCGTCCAGAAGTGGCGGATGCCGGCGCGCGACAGCGCCACCAGCGTCAGGAAGCCCGAGCCCAGCAGCAGGGCCAGCAGCAGCCAGCCGCGCCGGCCGGGCGCCTGCTCCATCAGCCCCGAGAGCATGGCGAACTTGCCGACGAAGCCCGACAGCGGCGGCAGCCCCGCCAGCAGCAGCGTGCAGCCCAGGAAGGCCAGGCCCAGGAAGGCGACGCCGGCCGGGATCGCGCGGCCGTACAGCGCCTGCGCGTCGTCGTCCAGGTTCACGTCGTCGAAGGAGGTGAGGTCTTCCGAGAGGAAGGGCGCTGTCTGGTCCGACTCGTGCGGCGCGATGCTGCGGCCGGCGTTGCGCCAGCGCTCCACCATGTCGATGAGCAGGAACATCGCGCTGGCCGCCAGCGTGGAACTGAGCAGGTAGTAGAGCGCGCCGGCCCACACCGCGCGCTGGCCCAGGCCCACCGCCGCCAGCAGCGTGCCGGCGGAGATCAGCACCGAGAAGCCCGCCAGGTTCGACAGCCGCTGCGTGCCGACGATGCCGATGGCCGCCACCGCCAGCGTCGCCAGGCCCAGGCCCAGCAGCACCGTCTGCCCGAACTGCGCGGAGTCGCCGGCCTCGTGGCCGAAGAACAGCGTCGAGGTGCGCAGCAGCACGTACACGCCCAGCTTGGTCAAGAGCGCGAAGACCGCGCTCACCGGCGACACCGCCGCGCTGTAGGCCGGCACCAGCCAGAAGTTCAGCGGCCAGGCCCCCGCCTTGGCGAGGAAGGCCGTGGCCAGCACCGCCGCCGCCGCGTGGACCAGCGTGCGGTCGGCCGGGGCGATCTGCGCGATGCGCACGCCGAGGTCGGCCATGTTCAGCGTGCCGGTGGCGCCGTAGAGCATCGAGGCGCCCACCAGGAACAGCGACGAGGCCGCCAGGTTGATGGCGATGTAGTGCAGCCCGGCGCGCACCCGCAGCCGGCCCGAGCCGTGCAGCAGCAGGCCGTAGGAGGCGGCCAGCATCACCTCGAAGAAGACGAACAGGTTGAACAGGTCGCCGGTGAGGAAGGCGCCGTTCAGGCCCATGAGCTGCAACTGCAGCAGCGGGTGGAAGTGCACGCCCGCGCGGTCCCAGCGCGAGGTGGAGTAGATGGAGGCGGCGAAGGCGATCACGCCGGTGAGCGCGACCATCATGCTGGAGAGCCGGTCGGCCACCAGCACGATGCCGAAGGGCGCGGGCCAGTTGCCCGGCAGGTACACGCCGATGGAGCCTGGCCCGCCGCCGGTGTCGGGCGCGTTCACCCAGCGCAGCAGCGCCAGCGCCGCCAGCAGGCCCACCAGGCCGGAGACCACCGAGAGGAAGGACTTCAGCCGCCGCCGGTGCTCGCCCATCAGCAGCATCAGCGCGGCGGTGAGCATGGGCACCAGGATCGGCACGGCGACCAGGTGCGGCATGCCGAAGTCCAGCAGCCGGTCGAGCAGGCGGAAGATTTCGGCGGCGATGCCGCTCATTGGATGACCTCCGTGCTTCGCACTGCGGTGCGAGCCCCCTTCGGAACGGCCGGGTGGGGGCTCATGCGTCCTCCTCGCCGTCCACGTGGTCGGTGCCCGAGATGCCGCGCGAGGCCAGCAGCACGACGAGGAACAGCGCCGTCATGGCGAAGCCGATCACGATGGCCGTGAGCACCAGCGCCTGCGGCATCGGGTCGGCCGTGTTGGCCAGCGTGGCCGGGAAGCCCGGCGTGAGTACGGGTTCGCTGTCGACCTTGAGCCGGCCCATGCTGAAGATGAACAGGTTGACCGCGTAGGAGATCAGCGTCAGGCCCATCACGACCTGGAAGGTACGCGGGCGCAGCAGCAGGTACACGCCCGAGCCGGTGAGCACGCCGATGGCAATGGCGAGCACGGCCTCCATCAGTGGTTCTCCTCCTGCATGGCCGCGCGGTAGGCGCGCACCGCGTCCTGCGCGGCCTCGTGGTCGGCGTGGCGCTGCACCGCGGCGCCGGCCGCTTCCTCCACCTCGCGCTCGGCCTGCTCCTCGGCCCAGCGGTGGCTGCGGATGGACTGGTGCGCCAGCGCGGTGAGGATCAGCATGGTCGCGCCCAGCACCAGCGAGAACACGCCGATGTCGAAGAACATCGCGCTGGGCACGTGCAGCTCGCCCAGCACCGGCAGGTGCAGGTGCGCGGTGTGGGTGGTGAGGAAGGGGTAGCCCAGCGCCACCGCGCCGGCGCCGGTGGCCAGGGCCGCCAGCAGCCCGGTGGCGATCCAGCGGCGCGGGTACAGGCGCAGGTGCTCCTCAGTCCAGGCCGCGCCCGAGACGATGAACTGCAGCATCAGCGCCAGCGACATCACCAGCCCGGCCACGAAGCCGCCGCCCGGCGCGTTGTGGCCGCGCATGAAGAAGTACACCGACACCAGCGCCGCGAGCGGCAGCAGCAGGCGCACCAGCACGGCCGGCACCATCAGGTAGCCGACGGCGGCGTCCTTGGCGCGGCGCGGGTTGACCAGGTCGGTGGCGGTCCAGTCGCTGGTCTGCACCATGCGCTGCTGCGGCGGCAACGCCATCGCTTCCTCCGCCGGGCGGAAGCGGCGCAGCAGCGCATACACCGTCAGCGCCACGATGCCCAGGACGGTGATCTCGCCGAAGGTGTCGAAGCCGCGGAAGTCCACCAGCATCACGTTGACCACGTTGGTGCCGCCGCCCTCGGGCAGGGCCTTGTCGAGGAAGTAGGGCGAGATGCTCTGCGGGAAGGGGCGCGTCATCACCAGCCAGGCCAGCGCGGCCATGCCGGCGCCGGCGCAGGCGGCCAGGCCCAGGTCGCGCGAGCGGCGGCTCCAGGCCTTGAACGCGCCGAAGCCGCCGTGCGCCGGCCGCACCTCGGCCTTGCGCATCGGCAGCCAGCGCAGGCCCAGCAGGATCAGCAGCGTCGTCACGCTCTCGACCACGAGCTGCGTGAGCGCCAGGTCGGGCGCAGAGAACCAGATGTAGGTGATGCAGCTCACCAGCCCGGCGCCGGAGGCCAGCATCAGCGCGGCCAGGCGGTGGAACTTGGCCTGCCAGGCGGCCGCCACCGCGCACACGCAGCCGATGATCCACGTCATGGCGAACATGGTCGAGAAGGGCAGCAGCTCGCGCGCGCCGCGCCCGGCCGGCGCCAGCCAGACGGCCGCGCCGGCGCCCAGCACCGCCAGGCCCACCAGCAGGAAGAGCTGGGGCTGCAGCCGCCGCGTGCCGAGCAGGCGGCGGCCCTGCCGGCCCAGCTCCGAGAGCCGGGCCAGCAGGTTCTCGAAGATGCGCTGGCCGTCGAGGCGCTGCAGCAGCGGCGTGCCCTCGAGGCCGCCCTGCGCGCGGCGGCGGCGCTGCAGCAGGTACAGCACGCCGCCGCCGGCCAGGGCGACGAAGCTCATCACCAGCGGCAGGTTGAAGCCGTGCCACACCGCCAGGCTGTAGTACGGCAGCGTGCCGCCGACCACCGGCGTCGCCGCGGCGGCCAGGAAGCTGCCCACCGACCAGGCCGGTACGATGCCCACCACCAGGCAGGCCAGCACCAGCAGCTCGACCGGCACGCGCATCCAGTGCGGCGGCTCGTGCGGCGCCTTGGGCACCGCGCCGCCGCTGGGCCGCCCCGAGGCGGGCGCAGCCCCCTCGGGGGGCAGCGAGGACACGGAGTGCCGAGCGTGGGGGTCACGTACTTCGCAGGGCGGGCCGAAGAACACGTCGAACACGAAGCGCGCCGAGTAGGCCACGCTGAAGACGCCGGCCACCGTCGCCAGCACCGGCATCGCCACTTCCAGCCAGGGGGCGGCGTCGAGGAACACCGTCTCGGCGAAGAACATCTCCTTGGACAGGAAGCCGTTGAGCAGCGGCACGCCGGCCATCGAGGCGCTGGCGATGATGGCCAGCGTTGCGGTGATGGGCATCGGCCGCGCCAGGCCGCTGAGCTTGCGGATGTCGCGCGTGCCGGTCTCGTGGTCGATGATGCCCGCCGCCATGAACAGCGACGCCTTGAAGGTCGCGTGGTTCATGACGTGGAACACGGCCGCCACGGCGGCCAGCGGAGAGTTCAGGCCCAGCAGCAGCGTGATGAGCCCGAGGTGCGAGATGGTCGAGTAGGCCAGCAGCCCCTTGAGGTCGTGCTGGAACATGGCGATGTAGCCGCCCAGCAGCAGCGTGGCCACGCCCGCGCCGCCCACCAGCCAGAACCAGGCCTCGGTGCCAGAGAGCGCCGGCCACAGCCGCGCCATGAGGAACACGCCCAGCTTCACCATCGTGGCCGAGTGCAGGTAGGCCGACACCGGCGTGGGCGCCGCCATGGCGCGCGGCAGCCAGAAGTGGAAGGGGAACTGCGCGCTCTTGGTGAAGGCGCCCAGCAGCACCAGCACCAGCGCGACCGGGTACAGCGGATGGGCGCGGATGAGGTCGCCCGAGGCGAGCACCACGTCCAGCTCGTAGCTGCCGGCGATGCGCCCCAGCACCAGCACGCCGGCCAGCAGGGCGAGGCCGCCGGCGCCGGTGACGGTGAGCGACATGCGCGCGCCGCGCCGAGCGTCGCGCCGGTGGTGCCAGTAGCCGATCAGCAGGAAGGAGAACAGGCTGGTGAGCTCCCAGAACATCACCATCTGGATCAGGTTGCCCGAGAGCACCACGCCCACCATCGAGCCCATGAAGGCCAGGAAGAAGGCGAAGAAGCGCGGCACCGGATCGGAGGCCGACATGTAGTAGCGCGCGTACAGCACCACCAGCGCGCCGATGCCCAGCACCAGCATGCAGAACAGCCAGGCGAAGCCGTCCAGGCGGAAGGACAGGTCCAGCCCCAGCATGCCGAGCCATTCGTACTGCTCGCGCACCACATTGCCGCCGGCGACGCGCGGGAACATCCATCCCACCTGCACCGCGCACCCCAGCGCCACCAGGCCCGCCAGCGTCGATTCCCGGTTGCGCGCGTTGTGCGGCAGGGCGGCAGCCAGCACGCTTGCGACGAAGGGAAGAAGGACGATCAGGGCCAGGGGCATCGCGATCGATTCTATCGACCGACCCTGGCGGGTTCATTGAGGATTCCACCGCCGGCGCCCCGTTTTTCGCGGGGCGCGCGCAGGCATTCACATCTGCCGCGGCAGCCAGGTGACCAGGTCCGGGAAGAAGTAGATGAGGAGGACGGCCGCCACCATCAGCAGGAACATCGGCACCGTGACGCGCGCGATGTAGAGCAGGTCCTTGCCCGTCATGCCTTGCAGCACGAACAGGTTGAAGCCCACCGGCGGCGTGATCTGCGCCATCTCGACCACGATGACGATGAAGATGCCGAACCAGATCGGATCGATGCCGGCGCCGGTGACGGTGGGCATGATGACCCCCATCGTCAGGACCACCATCGAGATGCCGTCGAGGAAGCAGCCCAGCACGATGTAGAAGACGGCGAGCATCATCACGAGCTGGAATTTCGACAGCCCCAGCGAGCCGATCCATTCGGCCAGGTGGCGCGGCAGGCCGATGTAGCCCATGGCCAGCGTCAGGAAGGCGGCGCCGGCCAGGATCAGCGCCATCATGCAGTACAGGCGGGTGGCGCCCAGGAGCGATTCCCTGAACGTGGTCCAGGTGAGCGAGCCCTGGGCGGCGGAGATGACCAGCGCGCCCACCACGCCGACGGCGGCCGCCTCGGTCGCGGTGGCGATGCCGGCGTAGATCGAGCCCAGCACCGCCAGGATCAGCAGCGTCACCGGGATCAGGCTGCGCGAGGCATGCAGCTTCTGGGCGAAGCTCATGCGTGCGTCGGGGGCCGGCACCTTGGCCGGATTCAGCAGCGCCCACACGCCGATGTAGCCCGAGAACAGCAGCGCCAGCAGGATGCCCGGCACCACGCCCGCGATGAACAGGCGGGCGATGGACACGTCCGCCGCCACGCCGTAGACGATCATGATGATCGAGGGCGGGATCAGCAGGCCCAGCGTGCCGGCGCCGGCCAGGGTGCCGATGACCATGTCCTGCGGGTAGCCGCGGCGCTGCAGTTCCGGCAGCGTCATCTTGCCGATGGTCGCGCAGGTCGCGGCGCTGGAGCCGGACACCGCGGCGAAGATCGCGCAGCCCACCACGTTGGTGTGCAGCAGGCGGCCCGGCAGCCGCTGCATCCAGGGCGCCAGGCCCCTGAACATGTCTTGCGACAACCGGGTGCGGAAGAGGATCTCGCCCATCCACACGAACAGCGGCAGGGCCGTCAGCGTCCAGCTGGAGGCCGAGCCCCAGATGGTCACCGCCATGGCGTCGCCCGCCGGACGCGACGAGAACATCTGCATCGCGATCCAGGCGACGCCGGACAGCGTGAGGCCGATCCACACGCCGCTGCCGAGGATGAGGAAGAGCGCCGCGATCAGCAGCGCGGCCACGCTGATGTCACTCATGTCGCAGCATCTCCCCGTCGGCGCGCGGCGCCCGCCCGTGCCAGGCCAGGACGAATTCGTCGATCGCCGCGATCGCGAAGACCACCGCGCCGGCGGCCATCGCGAGTTGCGGGATCCACAGGGGCGTGGCGTCGTTGGAGGTCGACATGTCGTTGAACTCGTGGGACTGCAGCACCAGGCGCACGCTGAACACCGCGAACAGCAGCGCCAGCGCGGCGCCCGCGCCCGTGGCCCAGCGCTCCATCCAGCGCCGCCGGCCGGAACCCAGGGCGTTGAGCACCAGCGTCACGCGGATGTGCTCGCCCTTCTTGAGGGTGTGCGCCAGGGCGAGGAAGCCGGCCGCCGCCATCATGTAGCCGGCATAGGCGTCGACGCCGGGCACGTTGAAGTGGAGCTGGCGGCCCAGGATGGAGGTGAGCACCATCGCCAGCAGGCCGACCATGAAAAGCGCCGCCAGGGCGGCGGCGCAGTCGTACAGAGCGTTCAGAGCCTTGCGCATCGGCAATGCGTCACATCTTGCGGTAGGCGTCCAGCACGGCCTGGCCTTCGGCGCCGGCCTTCTCCGTCCACTCCTTGATCATGGTCTCGCCCACCTTCTTCATGTCGGCCTTCAGCTGCGCCGAGGGCTCGTGGATGGTCATGCCGTTCTTCTTGAGCAGGTCCAGGTACTCCTGCGTCTTGGTCTTCGAGGTGGCCCAGCCGCGCTTCTCGGCCTCCGCGCCGGCCTTGAGCAGGGCTTCCTGCGTCGGCTTGTCCAGCGCATCGAAGGCCTTCTTGTTCACCAGCACGGCGTTCTTGGGCAGCCACGCCTGCGTGTCGTAGAAGTGCTTCAGGTACTCGTAGGTCTTGGTGTCGTAGCCGGTGGACCCGGAGGACATGTACGACTCCACCACGCCGGTGGCCATCGCCTGCGACAGCTCGGCCTGCTGCACCGTCACCGGCTGCGCGCCGACCAGCTCGGCGATGCGGGCCGTGGCCGGGCTGTAGGCGCGCCACTTCACGCCCTTGAGGTCGGCGGCGGCGTTGATGGGCTTGTTGATGAAGATGCCCTGCGGCGGCCAGGCCACGGTGTAGAGCAGCACGATGCCCTGTTCGGCGAGTTTCTTGGCCAGCACCGGCTTCTGCGCCTGGTAGAGCTTCCAGGCCGCGTCGTAGCTGTCGGCCAGGAAGGGAATGCCGTCCGCGCCGAACACCTGCCATTCGTTCTGGAAGTTCACCAGCAGGATCTCGCCCATCTGCGCCTGGCCGCCCTGGACGGCGCGCTTGATCTCGGGGGCCTTGAACAGCGCCGCGTTGGGGTGCAGGGTGATCTTGAGCTTGCCGGCCGTGGCCTTGTCGACGTCGCTGACGAACTGGGCGAGGTTCTCCGTGTGGAAGTTGCTCGGCGGGTAGGCCGTGGGCAGGTCCCACTTGGTCTGCGCGAGAGCCGAGCCGCCCAGGATGAGGGCGGCCAGCGCGATGCCGAATTTGTGGTTCATCGTCTCTCCGGATGTGTGTTGCAACGAAGCGAGGCAGCATACGTGCAAATATCGGGCCACCGGGTGCGGCATTTCCCGGACGCGAGACGAAAGAAAAGCCGCCCGGGGGGCGGCTTGCTTGCGCTTCTTCTCGAAGGGACCGGGCGAAGGCTCAGGGCGCCTTCTTCGCCGCCGGCGCCTTCTTCGCGGGCGCCTCGGCGGCGGCCTCGAAGGGCTTGCCGTTCACCGTCAGCCCCGCCGCGGAGAGCTTGGCCGCGGCCTTCTCCTTGACGCCCTTGACGCGCGCCATGAAGTCGGCCCAGTCCTTGAACTCGCCCTGCTGCCGCGCGTCGAGGATGCGCTTGGACAGCGAGGGGCCGATGCCCGGCAGCCCGTCGAGGTCGGCGGCCGACCCCTTGTTGACGTCGACCGCCGCGAACGCGGTCAGGGACATGGCGGTGAAGGCCAGTGCGGCCAGTGCTTTCTTGAACATGTGATGCTCCCTGTGATGTGTGACATGTGCGCGTCGTCCGCGCGGGAGCATCTTGCGCAGCCCTGGCACGAAGCGCCAGGGCACCGGTCATAGTTCCTCCACGCGGCGTGGAGGGTAGCTGTCCCAGGTCTGGCAGCCGGGGCAGTGCCAGAAGTACTGGTGCGCCTCGAAGCCGCAGGCCGCGCAGCGGTAGCGCAGCAGCGGCCGCGCCGCCTGGTCCAGCGCGCGCTGGACCGGCGGGTGGGTGCGCGCGTCGTCGGCCAGGGTCTCGCCGGCCAGCCAGCGCGAGGCGGTGACCAGCGAGCCGGGCTGGTGCGCCAGGTGCGCCAGGTAGCCGTCGCGCGGTGCCGGCGCGGGGGCGTCCCCGGCCTCGGACTCGGCCGTCGGGCTGCCGCCCAGCGCGATGATGGCCTCCAGCACGTCGATGGAGGGCGCGTGCGCGTAGCGCCGCTGCAGCAGGAGCAGGGCCTCGCCGCTGCGGCGTGCCGCCACCGCCGCCTGCTGCATCTGGGCGGCGAACAGTGGCAGCGCCAGCGGCGCCGTCTCGGCCAGGCGTACCAGGGTGTCGAAAGCGGCCGCGGGCTGGCCGCCGCGCACCTGCAGCGCCGCGATGTCCATCGGCGGGCGCGGGGCCTGCGGCGCGAGCGCGGCGGACTGCTGCAGCAGGGCCATGGCTTCCTCCTGCGCGGCGCCGCGGGCGACCAGTTCGGCGGCCTGCTCGCACAGGTGGTGGGCGCGGCGTGTGCCGTAGCTGGCCTGCTCCGCCGCGTCGAGCTTGGCCGCGACGAGCTCGGCCTGCGACCACTCGCGCGAGCGCTCGTAGATGGCCAGCAGCGCCAGCCGCGCCTCGTTCTCGAAGCGCGTGCCTTCCAGCTTCTGCAGCGCACCCTCGGCACGGTCGAGCAGGCCGGCGCTGAGGAAATCCTGCGCCAGCGCGTGCTGCGCGCGCTCGCGGTCGGCGCGGCTCAGGTCGCCGCGCGAGAGCAGGTGCTCGTGCACGCGCACCGCGCGCTGGTATTCGCCGCGCCGGCGGAACAGGTTGCCCAGGGCGAAGTGCAGCTCCTGCGTGTCGGGGTCGTTCTGCACGGCCTCGATGAAGGCGTCGATGGCCTGGTCCTGCTGCTCGTTGAGCAGGAAGTTCAGGCCGCGGAAATAGGCCTTGGGCGCCTGCCGGTTCTCCAGCCGGAGCTGGCGCAGGTCCAGGCGCGAGGCCAGCCACCCGAGCACGAAGGCCACGGGCAGGCCCAGCAGGAGCCAGCTCAGGTCAAAGTCCATGCTGGCGGGGGATCATCGGTTCGACGGCCGGGCCGGGCGCGGCGGCCGGGGATGCCGCCGGCGCGTTGGCCGGGGGCGGCGTGAGCGCCGACTGCTGGGCCGCGGCGCGGCGGTGGCGCCACCAGCCGGGCAGCATGCCCAGGGCGCCGACCACCATGCCGCCGGCGAAGGCGGCCAGCACCACCAGCACCAGCGGCGCGCGCCAGGAGGTGCCGAAGAAGAAGTACACCGTGGCGTCGTGCTGGTTGTTCAGCGCGAAGGCGAAGAGGGTAAAAAAAATGGCTGCCTTGAGCAGCCACAGGAGGTATCTCATGCGCGTTCCAGGGGCGGACGCGATTCTACGGAGTCAATCGGCATCCGTGCCCGGCGCCGTCGGTATGCCGCGGGCGTCGACCGCCTCGCGCAGCGCCTTGCCGGGCTTGAAGTGCGGCACGCGCTTCTCGGGAACGAGGACACTTTCGCCCGAGCGCGGGTTGCGTCCGACACGCGGCGGCCGCCGGCTGACTGAGAAGCTGCCGAAGCCGCGGATCTCGATGCGATGGCCGCGCACCAGGGCGTCGCTCATCGCGTCGAGGATCGTCTTGACGGCCTGTTCCGCGTCGCGGTGCGTGAGCTGCGCGAAGCGGGCGGCGAGTTCTTCGACCAGATCGGAACGGGTCATGGATTTCTAGAGGAAAACACGGCGGAGCAAGCCCCGCCGTGTCCTTGGGCCGCTTCGCGGATTACTTGTCCGAGCTGTCCAGCTTGGCGCGCAGCAGCGCACCCAGGCTGGTCGTGCCGGCGTTCTCGCGGGCCGACTGCTGGCTCAGGTTGGCCATGGCTTCCTGCTGGTCGACCATGTCCTTCTGGCGGATCGACAGCTGGATGTTGCGGGTCTTGCGGTCCACGTTGGTGACCACGGCCGTGACCTCGTCGCCTTCCTTGAGCACGTTGCGGGCATCTTCCACGCGGTCGCGGGAGATTTCCGAGGCGCGCAGGTAGCCGACCACGTCGTTGCCCAGGTCGATCTCGGCGCCGCGCGGGTCCACGGTCTTGACCTTGCCGGTCACGATCTGGCCCTTGTCGTTCACCGTCACGAAGGTGGTGAACGGGTCGCCGTCGAGTTGCTTGATGCCCAGGCTGATGCGCTCGCGGTCCACGTCGACGGCCAGCACGATGGCCTCGACTTCCTGGCCCTTCTTGTAGTTGCGCACGGCGGCTTCGCCCGGCTCGTTCCACGACAGGTCGGACAGGTGCACCAGGCCGTCGATGCCG
>Ga0164243_10001800_pt1 | contig 35935 bp, 23 predicted proteins | sample OricompcompostOP_FD_108781 | JGI IMG/M metagenome (GOLD analysis project Ga0164243, IMG submission 108781) | Organic Plus compost microbial communities from Emeryville, California, USA - Original compost - Organic plus compost (OP) | ecosystem: Engineered > Solid waste > Mixed feedstock >...
ATTGAGCTCGAAGGAACCAGTTTAAGAAAAAAGAAGTAATTTTGTCAGGCCAAGCTTAAAACACACCCTCAATTTTGGGGGAATATGACCGGAATCTTGGGGGAACATCACCGGAATACACAACTGATAGGTGTTGGCAATATGCACGAGCAGATTCCGAATGCTTCCTCCCAGTCCAAAAGCGCTTTTTTGATTCAAAAAATCTTCGTTTGATATCGTGGCACAATAGTTCAATAAGCTTGCTCTCGCACCAAGAATTAAATCATACTGGTATTTAAAATAGGTGGACGTGTTCTCCATGTTTTTTGTATTTAGTGACAGTTGTTGCGATGATTAAAGCTACATAAATTCTGTCAGCAAGGAAGTGTGTTTCTGGTGTTTGTTAATAAATCTTAAGCGATTTGCCTTTCCCTGAATAAAATTATAAATTTACTTCGGATGTTCGCTTGATTGTAGCAGGATTGTTTGAGGCAGAAGGCAGTGAATACTATGATGACCTGCGATCTTTATTATTCAAATTTTCAAAGTAAATTCAATGACGGGAAGAAAAACAGGGTTATTGTCACCGCCGGCTTATTGCTGTCAGCTGAATGAGGGGGCTTGAAATTTTTTTGTAATTTGGCAGATAAAAATTGATAAATAAAGAATGAAAATTATGCGGTTTGGGCATTGAGCGTTTTTTATATAAAGTTTCTGCTACCTTTTGTCTGGGTGTTGCAATAGGCTGCTTTTTTGCGATGATAAGCGGCTATTTCTCTGTATGGTTTATACCTGTGTTTTTGCTTGGCAGCATTCTTGCCGGATTTGTTTTTCTTTCGCTAGGTGGTAAATTTTTGGATGGGGGAAAACAAGTATGGCGTTTAAACGACAAAAGAGGCAACAAACTTAAAACCGTCATTTATAGTATTTTCCCATTGTTGCTATTAACGGGGGGATTTCTACTGCCCTATAAAATCACGGGGAATCTGGACGGTTTATATTCGACCGTCCGGCATCTTCCTAAAACGCTTATCGGACAAAATATCGGTAATTTTGAGCTCCCCGAATTTGAAAGGGCCTATAACCGTGCAGCGAAGTTTATTGGTGAACGTAAAGTGGAAACGCTGATTTTTTATAAAAGTTTTACTCATATCTCTGCTGAAGCTCCAGGGAAGAATGGTAAACTCCGGATGACTGACATAAAGGGAAATAATGCCTCAAGTTTTGGCAGTGTGTATGACCCGTCAGATGCAAATACTCTGTTTACAATGCAGGAAGCGTCTTTGCCGATGTTTAAAAAAGTTATTGCAGATGTGGCGAGAAAATATAAGCTAAGAAAAGTGATGTATGTCGGCATATCCAGGGACATCCGCTGGGGCAGGAGTTACCCTGATGGAAGCCCTGATCACTCAAGGCACCTGGATATCAGGATTGTCTTTAACGGTGGTGATCATACCCTTAAATACGACGCAAAGACCGGTGTTTGTATAGAGGACAGGCGTTATTAATGCTGCTTTTTAAATGCTTGCCGCATTAGACTTTTCAGAGGATCCGGTAGGATGGCTTTTTGCGGGTTATGGCTTATTGTTGTATAAGTAATGGTTTTGCTCCCAATTATTAACTTCGCTTCCCGGTTGTGGCTGTATGAACATCGCACTGAACATCCATTTAACCGGCGCATACCAGCGTTTTGCTTTAAATGTGCCGACAGGCATTTTTAAGAGCAGCTGATTCCACCCTTTTTTAAGCGGCACTTTCACAGGCGGCCGGAAATAATAATTTTCATCTACATAGGGAATCTCCAGGTCTGCGCCCTGACGGGCCCTTTGCCACTGAGGCGGTGCTATTTTCTGTCCATTCAGCCAGATCTTGCTTTCCAGGTTATTCCAGCTGCCGGCTGGCGGCGGAGCGGTAGCCGTTGATCTGGAATAGTCGTAAAACCCCACCCAAAGAAATACAGTGGTGTCAACCGCGCTCCAGTACTGTCCTTTCGCATAGTAGGTGGTGTTTGCTGTGGGTGTGTCCAAAAGCCCTTTTGCTGCAGGATGCCAAAAATGTCTGAGGATAATGGAGCCGCCTGTTATGCTGTCGCCCTGATATTTCTTTAGATCCTGTTGCTGCTGTTCGGGCCCGAAGACTTCCTTTAAATTGCCTTTGTTATCAAATGGGCCGATTAACTGCCAGTGGATATTTGACTGACGGATATATGGAAAGGGCAGGTCTTTATAGAATATCTTTTGTATCGATAACAGACGGTCCTCGAAGGCTGCAAAATCTTTTCTTTGTATTTGATTTAAGTGGCCCAGGCCAATTAGATTGCCCGCCACTCCTTTGCCGCACCAGCTTTTTTCTGCAAAAGCTAATAAAGCCGGTATAGTCGGGTTTTGCTTTAAATTGCCGAAAGGATCCGCAAGTTTTCTGTCATTCCAGAGGCATAAGGTACCCCCGATATTATTGGTATCACCACTTTGCCGGTCATCCAGTTCATGATTGTAAATAGAGATTACACTTTCTTCCGGATCCATATGGTTAATGTACAGATTGCGGGAGTCTATTTTTTTTAAAATTTCTGCCGGGTTATTTTTTTCTTTATTGTCTCCCCATAACTGGCGATAGACCGCTGATGAATACTGGCCGCCCGGTTCCCAGCCAATGATTTTTTTGCCTTTTGATGTCAGCAGTTTCATCACTGCCGGTAAGAAGTTCTTGTTGTGGATATGTACTTCATCTGCGCCTATATGGATATAAGGGAGCGCATAGGTTTGACAAACTTCGTTTAGAATATCTTTTAGGACGATCATACCGGAGTCACTTTGCATATCAAAACCCATCGCACGTTTGAAGGCGGCACTATGGCCAGGCATGTCAATTTCCGGAATAAAGGTGATGAACCGGTCTTTACAGTATTGAATAAGCGCTTTAATATCCTGGCGGGTATAAAATAATCCCTGATCCCGGGTCATAGAAGCTGCGGACGTTAGCTGCGGATAGCGCTTAATGGCCAGGCGCCAGGCAACATCCTCGGTCAGGTGAAAATGAAAAACGTTCATTTTCGATGCTGCCATAACGTCGATTTGTTTTTTGATCAGTTCTAAGGGTTGATAATTGCGGCCTGCATCGATCATATAACCTCTCCAGATAAAACTGGGATAATCGGATATGGTACAGTTGTCCACTAAGCTTCCACGTATTAACTGCCTGAGCGTCTGTAAGCCGTTATAGATTCCGTGACGTGTAGTCGCCCGAACGGTAATTTTTCCCGCTGTTACCTGTAGCGTATAGGCTTCTGCGGCTTTTTCTTTATCAGGGATGTGGCTTTCAAAGCCCGGTAAGCTGTTGAGCTGCCTGACGCACTGGATTTGTATTTCTGGTTTACCCTGAACACTGATCTGCCCGACAGGCACCCCTTGGGGCAGCGTCTGCGCGGTCTGGCTGAAACGCAGCGCCAGATCTTTCAGAGAATCCTGAATATAAGTGATTTGTTGCAGATCATATAAGGGAAATACTCCCTTTTGCCAGCTGATATTTTTGGGTGCCGGAAGCAGGGCGGGTTTTGTCGTGACATCCATCACGTAAGGATATATAACGTGTTTCCACCGCATATATCCCGCCCCTTTTAAATGCAGCCCGTCATTGGTAATATGGGGGTCCATTAACCCGTCTGGCCCTTTTAAAGCATCAAACACGTCAATATAGGTATAACCAGCTTTAGCAGCCCCGGCTGCTAAAGCGTTATTTATAGTTTTAATTTTCCCGGTATTGGCAGTATGGCCGGCAAACATATGGTAACAGGGATTGACGGGGAATATGCTTTGTATATAGAGTCGGGTGAAGGGACTGCTTTTATGAACCAGCTCTGCGATCAGATTGATATTGTACAAGATGCTGTCTGTGCAGAGGCCTCGAGCCAAATCATTGGTGCCGATCAATAGGAATATCTTGGCGGGTTTTCTGCCTGTAACTTCGTCCAGCCGGTTTAAGACCCCTGCTGTAAGGTCCCCGCTGATGCCCCGGTTAATGATATCCGGCCTGTCTGCAAATAGCTCGTCCCATTCACCGCCATCTGTTATGCTGTTACCTAAAAAGACAATCTGGTGCGGCTTGTGCGGTAACAATCTGAATAGACTGACTCTTTGTTGATAATACGTAGAAAACAGGCTATCCGATAACCCTTGAGGTACCTGCTGACCATATGTGCCAGGAGTGACGATAATCAGAGCGCTGAGTGATACACTTACTGCCGGCAGGCATTTTTTGAAAAAAGCGGCTATAAAACAGGTCATCGGAGTAAAGGGGGGAATAGTTGTGATCAGATATATACAGAGCCGGAAAGGCTGCTCAAATATATATAATGTATGACATAATAAATAATATTCCTGCTTTTTTTCTTTTATAAAGAAAAGGCTATGCTACTGTTTTCTTATATAAGTATCTGGTTTCTAGCTAGTCTACTTCGTTTTTCCGTCAAGCCATTGATTCTATAGATATGCTGCTTTTTCCATTGGGTTTTTTATGGACCCGGATTTGTACGGAGATTCGCTCAGTCATCTCCTGCACATGGGAGATGACGCCGACTTTTCTGCCCTGATCTTGTAACCGTTCCAGTGCATCCATGGCTATTGAGAGTGTAGAAGGATCCAGAGAACCAAACCCTTCGTCTATAAACAGTGACTCCACCTTCAGGCGGTGGGAAGAAAGAGAAGAGAGGCCTAAAGCCAGCGCTAATGAAACCAGAAAAGATTCTCCGCCGGAAAGTGAGTAAACGGACCTGATTTCATCTGCCATGTCCTGATCGATTACCTGTATACTCAGAGAATCCCGGATACGGGAAAGGACGTAGCGCCTGCTAAGGATATGCAGGTGTTTATTGGCATATTGCAGCAGCAGGTCCAGGGTATATTGCTGGGCGATTTCCCGGAACCTGCGTCCATCCCTGGAACCGATTAAGCTGTTAAGGGCCGCCCAGCCATCAAAGACTGTCTGTTGAGTGTCAATTTCTTTTTGAATGCTACCTTGCTTTTTCAGATTTTTTTGATTGTTATCGATCTTTAGCTGCTCCTGGAGGATTAGCTTACTTAATTGTTCTAAGGCCGCTTCACCGTCGGATTGTAGTTTCAATAACTGCTCTAAAGCTCTGGGGTCGCTGGTGGTCAGCAGGTGATTTTGAAGGTCCTGTTTTCGCTCTTCGAGCCTGCTTTTGGCGTCCTGAACCTGTCTTTCTGCCTGCGCTGTTTTTTGTTGGTTATCCGCTATCCACTGATCATTGAAGGCCAGCAGGCTTTCCACCGCTGTTCTGGTAAGAGGCGCGTTTTTATTGGCAGCATTATATTGGTTGGTCCAGTCCGTTATTTTATGATCCAGCTGTTGATATTTCAATTCTGCTTGTTGCACGCTTGTCTCCAGCGCCTCTTTTTGGTAATGCGTTTCTGCCCATCGTTTTTCCAGTTCTTCCAGCTTTGTTTTGGAAGTTTCAACTGCACTAACGGCAATCTCAAAGGTTTCCTGGAGCGCGTTTTCTATTTCTAAGACCGGTTTGCCATCGAAGATATTTTTTCGCTGCTCCATCAATCCATTGAATAGCTGACGCTGTTGATTTACTGCTTCTTGCTGGCTGGTTACATGCTTTATGGCGTTTTCTAACTGGCGGTCAAAACCCGACAGCTCCGTTGTAGCCTGAGTGACCAGCAGTTTTAGCCCTTCTGCCTGCTCTTTTTTTGCTTTCCAGTCGTGGGAAAATTTCACAATTGCTTCTGCGAATTTATCAGGCGCCGCCTGCCAGTTGCTGAACCAGTCTGCAGTAGGGAAATAGCCATGTAACGCATTTCGTATTGCCTGAAGCTTATCCTCTGTCTCCTGTAGAGCGGTTTTGCCGGAAGATAAGTCAAGCGATTTCAGCCTGATTTCGGATTCAAGTTCCTTTATCTCGTCTTTGAGTCCTTGCAGGGCTTCTTTTTCAGTGTCTGCAGCGCTTTGAAGTCTCTCCTGCTCCTTTAAAAGGTTACGGGCTTCGGATTTTTGGTTTTGTAGCAAGGCCAAAGCCTTTTTATTGGCATTGATTTGTGCGGACAGCCACTGTACAATATCTGTAGATTCTTTGCCCTTCAAGTCGACTGAGAAGGGCATGGCGTCCCATTGGTTTTGTGCATTTTGATAAACAGCTGATTTTTCTTTCAGCGTTTTCTCAAGTATTGGCTGCTCTCTTTGCCTTATGGTACGTTCTGATGTTATGTCGGCAAATTGCTGATTTGTGGCAGCAAATTGTTGCTGCGCTATCTCTAACTCTTCTTTGAGTCCGTCTATTAATTGAGCCGCCAGATCTTCATGTGCTTTGGACGCGTATGGATGTTCTGTGCTGCCACAGACGGGGCAGGGCGCTCCGGTCGTAAGACCGGCCCTTAACTGTTCAATATTTTCTGCATTACGCAGGGTGGCCTTATAAATCAGGTCCTGTATCGTTTCTACCTGGGTTTGCTGTGCTTTAACTTTGGGCTGAAGGTTGTCTGAAGTGGCTGTTAATTGCTCGAGCCGCTGCGTATTTTCTATTCGTTTCCCATCGGCAGACGCATAGTCGCTTCGGGCCCGTTCTAACTGCTCAAATAAATCCTGTGTTTTGTCCAGCGCCCGGTCCTTACTTTGGGCTTCCTCTAATTGTTTGTCCAGCAGTTCAATAGCGGTTTGCTTTGACTTTTGCTGCATTTGCTGCAGCAGGCTTTGATTTTCCTGGTGATGTTGGCTGGTTTGATTCAGCCGGGTATTGCAGACTTGCCATTTTTCGTTCAACTGTTCAGTTACCTTGGCGAGATTATCTATTCTGGCTGCATGGTCGTGGCAGCGTTCCAGTAAACCCGCTGCTTCCGTTAACCGGCTGGTGATCAGTTCTGTGTGCTCCGCAATTTTGCTTCGGTCCTGCCGCTGTATGGTCCAGTCAACAGCAGCTTTTAAGGAGGCTTCACCTGCCTCCAGTTTTGTTTGTATCGTGTCCTTGTCTTTTTGGAGGTCATCTTTTTGTTGCCCCGCTTGCGCCAGCTTTGCATTTAGATCTCCCAGTTGCGCGCTAGCAGAATTTATCTGGGTGTCCAGATTACCTGCCTTTATAAGAAGGGGTCTGGCATTTTTCAACGCCTGGTCTTTGTTTTTCTGCTCTTCGAACAATGTTCCGTGTTCCGCTATTGCCCTGGCTTTGGCTTCATTGAGCTCCTGGAGCTTTATCGTAAGACTTTTCTGCTGCCCATAAAGTGTTTCCAGGGCTGTTTTGTTTTCCAGCAGGCTTTCCTGTGTACTTTTTAAAGGTCTTACCAGCTGGACCTGCTCCAATTGTTGTCTGATCTCAGACAACGCTGCCCAGTTTGTCAGCGCAGTTGTATGCACCTGGGATGCTCCTTGGCTTTTTGTTTCCAGGTCCGCTTTTTGCCGGTGCCAGAGGATGGCGCTATCGATAACGGCTTTTTCTGCAAGGTGTGCTTTCTGTTCTTTTTGACGGCTGAGGATCTCTTGTTCGATAAAATCTATCTGCTGCGCTGTCAGCAGATCAATGTTTTCTGCTTTCGCCTGCAGTTTTTTTAATACTTCTTCTTCTGCTTTGTAATGCTCATATATTTTTTGGGAGATCTCTGAATAGATCTGTGAGCCGGTCAGTTTCTCCAGCAGGGCGGATTTTTCTTCTTTGTCTGCTTTCATGAAAGCAGTGAAATCCCCCTGCGCCAACAGTACACTACGGGTAAATTGATCAAAATTCAGTCCCACTAGCCTTTCAATTTCCTTATGGATAGTGGTTCTGGTCCCTGGAATGTCTTTTTGCTTCGTTGCATTAAACAGGGTATGTGTGTAACCGGCCAGTTTGCCTGTTATCTGGAGACGGGCCCTTCTTACCGCCCAGGTAGCCTCGTACCGGTCACCATCGGCGCCAATAAAGGTTACTGAAGCGCTGCCGGAGGCGGTGCCATCTCTAAGGATTGCCCTGGGGTCACCCTGACTAATGGTATCTCCTGAACTGTCTACTAATTCAATTCCTCTTTTCGCGCCGGCCTGTACATATCGGGGGGTTCTGGCATAAAGGGCAAGACAGAGCGCATCCAGTATGGTTGACTTTCCTGCTCCTGTAGGACCGGTAATGGCAAATATGCCGGCAGAGGCCAGAGGCTCACTGGTAAAGTCTATTTGGGATTCTCCTTCAAGTGAAGCCAGATTATTTATTTTTATCTGTAAAATCTTCATTATTTAACTTCTGTTTGAGCGGCCTCACTGACTGCCTGGTTAAATAGACCAATCAGATTCTTAGGAGGTGCGGTCTGAAACTGTTGCTCATAAATCCTGTTGAACACGTCTCGGGGCGTCAGTGCATCTAAATTGTCACCTGGCCCCTCCAGATGGCCGTCCCCCTCTGTTGTTTTAGAAGGATATCGTACATCGATTTTAGCCAACCTGATATTTTTCCCTTCGAGTGCCTGTTCGATTTGATGTCGCAACCCGGGCCGGGGTTCATCCAGCAGTATCCTGATCTCAAGATATGGAGAGCGGGGAGTATCGGAAGGTTCACCTGCTGGCGGTAAGGCCGTCAGCGCCTTTATTACGTCAGGAAGTGGCGCATGCTTTTGGGGTACGCTGAGCAAGGGCACTGTTATGGGCACTTCAACAGGCTTTAAGTTACGAATGCCGGCTGCATCCAACTCAAAATAGACGATTTGGTGCTTATATTTAAGCTCTGAAAAGGATAGCGGAATCGGACTGCCTGCGTAGCGTATGTGTTCTTTGCCGCCGATTTGCTGGGCCTTATGAATATGCCCCAGACCTATATAGCACAGATCGGGGTGAAAGGCACTGGCAGAGACACATTCAATACCGCCCATAATAGCCCTCTCTGCACTATCCATATCTGTAATTTCTGCATGGGCAACATGCAAATGCCCCAATGCGATGATATATTGCCCCGCTGTCTTTTTATCAGCAATATGGCGGTGCGCTTCCTTATAAAAAGACGCCACCCCTGCTGAATAGGTATTTTCTCTGGGTGCTGCTTTATGATCTCTTTCAGCAGCCGGGTAATCGCCTATCCTTAAATACGGTACTGCCAGACACCAGCCTACCGTATTATTTGCTTTATCGGTAATGGGAATGGTTACTTTATCGTAATTGATATTGCCGTTATCATCTTTGTCTATGGTGCCGACAATATGAATCCGGGAAGATTCCAAAAGCGGTCTGGGTGCCTCCAGCCGCGAGGCCGAATCATGGTTGCCTGCTGTAATTATTATCTGAAGATCCGGGCATTTTCTGGTCGCATTATTCAGGAAACTATAAAATAATCTTATTGAGGCTGCAGAGGGGTTCGAAATATCAAAAACATCGCCGGCGATCAGCAGTAAGTCGATTTTTTCCTGGCATAACAGCTCCGTGAGCCAGTCAAGGAACTGCTCATGCTCATAAGTTCTGTCATATTCGTAAAATAGCTGACCGATATGCCAGTCTGCTGTATGTAATACCTTCATAACGTTTGCCAATGGATATTTTAAATGTCTTTAGACTGGCCCGAAATTTCAGCGGTTCAGCCCCGGTAAATGTAGAAAGAATCGGCCAATTATGGATTGCGGTCTTTGGCGAGTTACGCACAATTTTATGATCTGTAATACTTATATTAGAACATTATATGATGCGACCGTTCTTGGTTTAATTCTTTTTAACATAGTCTCTGTAGTAACTGCAGGTATTGTAGAGTTCCTTTGCGAAATTACTGGTGCTATAGTCTTCTTTGAGTATTTTAAAATAGGGATTGGTCAGACAATAGCGTACATAGGATAATCTCAGGTAATCATCGTCTTTAAATGACGTACACCTCTTTTGCCAGCATTTGGCAGCGCCAAACACGCATTTGGCTTTTAAAGAAGCGGTTTTTGCGGCCCTGGCCGCAAGGTTGAAGTATTGCTCTGCTGTATATAATCCGTAATACTCCTGAAAGGGTTCCGGTAAACGGTCTCTTTGCGGTGTTTTATAGTATTTATACGCGTCAGCGTGGCTTTGAAAGTAGGAAAACAGATTGGGAGATCTTCCGTAATAGGACATTCCATAGAGTCCCAGTGCATATTTATAGATAGCAGGGGCATTGTCAGGGTTGCTTTGGATCGTTTGCTGCAGTGCTGCCATTTGCTTTGCAAAACTATATTTTGTGGTAACTGTTAATGAGTCCTCCCGGTATATGGTGTCCGTTATATCGTTAATATGCATTTCAAAAGGGTAGGCAACGCTGTCCAGATGCGGAATATCCTTTAATCTGGCAGCCGCCGTGCTGAACTGAAAAGCGCGCAAATATTTGGTTCCTTCCAGTTCCTTTAATGTGTTTTTATCATAATAGGTGCCAGATACAAGCCAGGACTCAAAGGCCGTTTTTTTACTGCTTTGTTCGAAACGCTGGACCTCGTGAAGGCTTTCAATCGTCATTTGATCTAAAATCATGCCGCCCCGGTCTCTATAGGCTGCATCCATTAAGTAAGTGCTTCTGACTTTGCTTTCATCATAAAAATACCAGCTGTAGTCTCCATAAAACTGTTCATTTTTACGCTGACTGTGTGCCATGCAGTACACCGCTTTTATGGTGTCCTTTTGCGCCAGATATTTGGGCGCTAAGAGGTAATTCATGATATTAAAGAAGTTATGATCCTGATCCGAGTTAAGATTGGCTATAGAGTCCAGCGCCCTTAGTTGTGGCAATAACTGGCTTTCAACTGCAGGCGTAATAGTTGCATGATTTTTTATTTTTTTAAGGATATTGAATACCTGATACAATTCCTGATCCTGGCTGGTCATTTTTACAGAAGTTGCCAGTTTCATTTCTTTTTCCATTCGCTTCGTATCGTCCAGCAGATAGCTGATGTAAGCTGAAGACAAGTGCCAGAACGCCTGATGTTCCGTATTTTTTTCAGCGATTACCGTTTGGATAAAGCTATCCAGCTGGCCCAGATAACCGGGGTAGGTTTTTCTCAGGGAATCTGCAAGGAAGCCCTGCCTGCCCACCGGCTGGTCCTCGAAATACTGTTCATAGCTGTCATATTCAATACCGTTGGCCAGATTTATATTGTGCGCCTGATAACGCTCCTCCATTTTATTGATCTCTCTGTTTACCAGTACATCGATACCTTCCACAGACGGATCAAGCTTATAGGCCTGTTGTATCAATGGTAATGCCTTATTACCTTCTCTTAATGCCTGCATAACAGTGATAACAGCACGTTCATGATTGTCTTTGCAAAGTGCTTCTGCTGCCTTTATGACGGCGTCGCTTTTGCCATGATTGTGGACACTCCACATAAAGGAAACCATCGACATCTTTTTCAGTCCATCCGTTCCATCGAATATTTTAGAATATAAGTAGGCTGCCTCTGCGTAATTTCCTTTTTTGAAGCAGACACCCGCTTTGAGGCCCAGGCACCGGTAGTAGGTCAGGCCGGGGGATTGCGGCTGAGCGTCCCCGATCAAACTGTCGTACAGGCTAAGGGTCAGATCATACTTTTTATTGTAAAATGCTAATCTGAGCACTTGGAAGGCATAGCGGAGTTGCAGGAAGTCGTTTTTGCTTCTGCCCCAGAGCGCTAATCCCTTATTGATTAAAATTTCCGAAGAGTCCCGGTTAACCGTCAGTGTATCCCAATCACTTTGAGGTGTTACGTATGGCTCGCACTGCTTGGCAAAAACGAAATAGCGGGCGGCGTTAGAGGGCGTGTTTTGCGCGAGCCACTTTGCAAAGCTATTGCTTTTTTTGCTGCCCGGCAGGTCCTGTGTTTTCTTTGTCGCTATCTTCTTTAAGTCGTCGATCGAGAACTTGTTGACCAGGCTGTCAATATCTTTTATCTGAGCTTCATTTTTGGTGTAGCGCTGCCACTCCCTTAAATTTTCCAAATTCAGCAGATCGCTGTTATCCTGCCCGTTATCTGCATAGTTATTATAAAACTGATCTTCGCTGACATAAAAGAAAGGCCTGTAAGTATTTTTACCGGGCGCCTTATTGCCAAAAAATGAGGGGTAATCATAATAAACCTCTTCTGCGATACAGCTGTAGGCATACTTTGCTACCCCTATGACAGCCATAATACTAATTGAAAGAATGGCATATTTTTTCCAGTTCATCATTACTATATTTTGAGAGGATTAAACTATCACAATGATAAAAAATTAAAGTAGATACGTTTGGTAATTTGGCGGCAACAAGCTCCGCTAACTGATACAGCTGTTCTGGGGAACAGGACTCATGTCGGATGATTGCTGCTGCTTTTAAATGATATCCCTCGAAGATGGTATCTTTTATGACCCTGAACAGATGCCTGCCTGCCGGCTCAAAGATAGCTGTATTATTATTAAGATCTTTTTGTGTGACTTCCCTGAGGATGCCGGCGAACCGGTTTTTATCATCGTACAGGAGTGACCAGCTGAAAAGCGGGAAAGCGACGTCCAGAAAAAGCGGGTAATCATGTAAATGTGTGGTATACCGTCTTGCCACATTTAAGTCCAGAATAGAGTTGTTATCACCTGCCAGCTTTAGGTTTCCCATATTGTAACACATAAGGAGTCCTTTGTCTACCGGAGGAATCCCGTTTATTTCGGGGTAGCGCAACTGGTGCAGTCTTATGGTACAGCTTAGTGTTTTGTCCTTAAAGAACGGCTGTTGTTTGCAAAGCTCCAATAACCTGAAATATTTTGCTTTTGTATTTTTAGTCCAATCGCAGTCGATTTGGATTTCAGGCGGATTGATTTTTGCCTGAAGACATTTCTCATATAGTAGCCGGGAAAAGTTTCTGACAAAGCCTTCAAGAGAACCGGTGTTTATCTGACTCAGTACTTCCTGCGTAATAAATACGACGGGTATATAAGAATAGTTGTTCCGGGTTGCCTGAGCAAGGCGACTGACAGCGACTGGTTTTGGTTCGTTTCGCCCCTTGTCCCAGACTATGTCAAAAAAGCGGATGTAGAGGCTCTGACAGCCAATGCTATCTAGCTTCTGTTGTTCGAAACCAGTCAGGTCGAAATTGGTTTTCCAGTAATAAAAGGCCTTTTTAAGCGGCTTGTGCGGTTTATGACGGCAGGCGGCCAAGGTAAGGCAGCTAACGAACACTGCAAATATCTGTATGAATCTTGTTGACTGCATATTGTTTTATATCCTGGGCGTGGGGATTCAAAGATACACCTCCATTGAGAAATTGGAATCTATATGAGATGTTTTTTTATAATGTAACAGGTCATTTGTTTGCCGGTAAATATATTATTTTGCTGAACTTCAACTAGTTACTTATTTTATTGAATTTGTAGGAAACGGTCAGCATAAAGTATCTCTTTTGAACCAGGTCCTGGGTGCTATAAATTATATTTTGGATGGCATATTGGTAAGAACCTCTGTTTTGATTAAAAATATCATAGGCACTCAACCTGAATTCGACATTCTCTTTTTTGAAAAAACTGTACGCCAATGAGGCGTCACTGAAATACCATTTGTCAGGCATGTCCGGATTTGGGTTTGGTTGCGTATTAAAACGGTTGTTCCACTGCATGACAAACCGGTGCGTGGGTTTCCACTTGATATTAAAATAGGTTAGGAATGTATGCGTCTTGTTTTCTTTGAAACTTGCATCTTCACTTGAACTGTTGTTATAATTAAGGTTCAGCCCTGCATCCAGTTGGATCAGTTCTTTATAGGAGGCGTTGCCGTTCAGGTTGAAATAGATATTTTGATTGTTGGTCTGTGTAATAACGGCGTTCAGGTATAATGGCGTTTTTGACTGCATTCCATAAAAGCTAAACCCGGCCCCCATATTAAAATCATTTTTGTGATAACTTTTGTTAATGCCTATATTGATTGTTCTGTGTGTGCTCTGGTTGTAGTTGATAAAGGTTGTGCTGGTAATACCGTTGTTGTCAATATCGGTTTTGGTAATAATATTATTGTGCGTCCAGTTTTGCGTAAGGTTGCCGTATATGGAGAACTGGCTTTTAGTCCAGTATTTGTTAAAATGCAATGTCAGCCTGCTGCTCGTTGCAGGCAGCAGGTCTGGGTTGCCGCTGTGATAGCTAAGGTTACTGGAACTGTCTGTTACCGGTGACAGGTAATAGGAGGAAGGGGGTTGCATTGACCTGGAAAATGATAACCCTAAACTTTTATAATTAATATCAAAGAGGGGAGACAGGAAGTTATAGTTTCTTTGCTGAATACCAATTGAGGTATCTGTGTAGTTATTTACGATATCAAAGTAATCATAATTAACTCCGATTTTAAAATTGAACCTTGTCTTTGTGTCTGCGAATCTGTAGGAGGCAGATGAATTAAACTTGCCGTTTTTTCCGGCATATTTTATAGACTGGCCGGGGGTAAACTGGTAGTCATCCAGTATGGAATATCTTTGGTAGAGATCACTGCCGCTATGGTTTAGGTCATAATTGTAACCTGCCGCCGCCATAAGCATGTGTTTTTTGTGAAAAGTCTTATGAAGACTGCCTTTGATGGAATAATTCGTTGTAGGCAGATGGCTTAGGGAGTAGCGCAGAATGGAATCAGGAATATAGCCCTCAATATATTGCGTGGTAATATTATTATTGTAACTTTCTGCGGCGGAAAGCCCATGTGCATAACTGCCATCCAGGCTGATGTCAATTTTGGGCCTGGTGAGTGTTTTGCTGTAGTTAATATTGGTGTTGAAATCAGATCTGCTGTTGTGTGCGTTACTGGAGTAGGCGGAAGTGTTGAATAGCTCAACATGGGTCGTTTTTGTGGCTGCATTGCCAGCATTCAAATTGAAGGTTTTATCATGGGTAAAATCGAGATTATATCTCAGATAGCCGGTGCTGTCCTGTTTCCAGGTGAATCCCGTATGTACCTGATGGGTTTTTTGACTGAACTTTGACATGCCGGCCGAATGGGTTATTCTGGAACTATCGCCCACCTGTTGATCGATGGTACGGATAAAATCATTGTGTGTGCTGTTATCCTTGTAAAAATATTGAATGTTTAACTGGATATCTTTAGTGAAATTATAGTTGATGTTAGTGCCGGCTAAAGAACTTTGTGGAATCCCGGAGGAGCGGTAGCCATTGAGGTCATAGCTCTGCTGACCACCCATGGCCCCCGAGCGGTCGAAGCCGCCTATGTCATTGAGGTCCTGCATGGTGAAGCCTTCACTGCTTTGATTGTTGGAGGTGCCGATAAGGCTCACCTGCAGCGTATCTCTGAACAGATTGAGAAGGCCGCCCGTTTCATATCTCTTATCAGTACCATAACCGGCAAATACTTTACCCAAAATACCCTGCCGGACAGCTTTTTTGAGTTTCAGATTGATAATCTTGGGAATGTCTTTTTTTTCCCTGGTCTCCGTAGCTATCGTATTTTTCTCATCCACGATCTGTACCTTTTTGATGAGTTCGGCGGGCAGGTTTTTAAGCAGGACTTTAGGGTTGCTGCTGAAAAATTCCTTCCCGTCTACCGTGATCTTACTGACCCGCTGTCCGTCTGCATATATCTCATCCTTATCCCTGAATTCAATGCCCGGCAGCTTCTTAAGCAGTTCTTCAACCACCGCGTTAGGCATGGTCTTGAAAAAGTCTGTATTATATTCTAACGTATCGCCATTCATGCGCACAGCCGCAGCTGACTGAACGATCACTTCGGAGAGCAGGTTTGTGTCTGGTGTGAGCGTAACAAGCCTGCGGATAAGGCTGGAGTCTGTGGGCCTGACAGGGATATTGACCGGTGTAAAGCCAAGGGAAGACACCACAAAGCTGGTGCCGCTTCTTAGTTTTAAACTGTTGAATTGATATTTTCCTGCGCTATCTGTAATCCCGAACCCGAGGAAAGCGGAGTCTCTGTCCCGGATAAGAATGACAGAAGCTTTTTCAAGTGCTTTTTTATCCACCTTATTTACAACCTTGAATGCGACAGCTGTTTTTTGGGCGTTGGCCCTGAAAAGGCAACAGATGATGAATAGAAAGGAGAGGAAAAGGTAAAATCGTTTTCTCATTAAGCGGAAGTGGATTTGGTACGACGATACCACAATTTAAGAAAACTATATGAATGTGCTTCTGGATTAATGTGTTGTAAATGATAAAATTATGTTATAGCTTTTTTTGCTTTCTGAGCTGACTATAATCTGCTTCTTTCTTCCTCGTTGCCTGTCTGACGGTCTGTTCCTGCTTTAGGACGGCTGCCAAACTGATAGGTAAGCGAGAATACAACGGATCTGTTTAACTGAAAATGTTCATAGCTCTGTTGCAGTCCGTTGACTTTTGTATAATAAGTAGGGGCGCTGTTCTTAAGAATATCCGTCGCATTCAGCCCGAAGGTCCACTTTTTGTTAAGTGTAGTATATAACAGACCCAGATCTAAAGAATTATAAGTGTTGGTCCTGCCGATATGATCTACTTCAGGGAATTGACACCAGAAATTGACTGCACCACTGAAGTTTTTCTTTTGATTAAAATAAAAAGTATTCCCGATTGACACATATTTTCCCCATCCATCCAGATCGTCTACATAATCCAGCTCAGATCTGCTTTTGGTATAATAGAGATTCAGCTGTAATGCCGCATCCCACCAGGTAGCCGGCTGCAGGTTGGCTCTTTCCTGTATCCCCCAGGTGGTCGTAGTCAAAAAATTCAGCGGGGTCCGGTATACCAAAATAGTATCCAGAGAGCCGATGGTCAGATTGTCAAAACCATTGCTGGTATGCCGGTAATATATGGATGAATAAAGCATCTGTTTATAGCTGTGACCAAGCTCCAGCTGGCTTATGTATTCCGGCTTTAGGGCAGGGTTGCCATCATAATAGGCAAAGGCCGTGAGCAGTGAACGGTAGGGATTGAGTGTCCAGAAAGTAGGACGATTAATACGCTTATTATATTCTAACCAGAAATTATTATTGTCATTAGCCTGGAAGGTAAATGACACGGAAGGGTAAAATTTAAAATAACTGTTTTTATCTGTTCTTCCCAGAGAAAGAGAATGGCCGGTAGTGGTGGTATGTTCCGCTCTTATCCCTGCGTTTAAGGTGAATGCATCCCATTTTTTTGCGCCCTGTATATAAGCCGCCTGTGTATTCTCTGTATAATCATAGATATTACTTTTACTGCTGTCATACACTTTGTCACCGGTGATTACATTATAATAGAGGGCATCGCTGTATATGTTGATATTGCTGATCTTTGCACCGATCATCCATGTGGCAAACGAGGTGGGTAAAGTAAGATCCGCTTTAAGGGTATAAATAAGGATATTTTGCTTTGCCGTATTATAATATCTGGAGATATTTGATTCCGGGGACTGTAAATCCGGGATTTGTGTATAGCCTTTAAAATTGGAATAGTCTGTGCGGAAAAAATTAAAATAGTCTGCATCGGCGCTAAGCAGTGTGCCCTTGCTGTCTAATTGGGTATTATAATGAAGATTCAGGGCATTTGTTTTAGCGACCGGATTATAGACGGCAAAACTTCTTATTACGGAATCCAGTTGCCCTGTACTGTTATTGGTGATATAATTTTTTACGTCATCATGTCCGTTCAGATTGTGTCCTTCCTCTCTATATCCATAATTATAGCTTAACTGAAGCTGGCTATGGCGACCTATTTGATAGCCGATCCCTGCCGTTGCTGTATAGTCATCAATTCGGTAAATACCGGTGTCATTGAGTGACCAGTGATGGTCCGGGTATTGTACGCCGATGATCCAGCCCATGAGTTCTTTGTGGCGATTCAGGTTGAAATTGGCAAAGGCGTTCCATTTATCTTTTTTATAATTGATTGAGCCATTCAGATTAAAATTGTTATACGTATTTTGCTGGCCATATGTACCCTGGATAGCGCCGCTCCAGCCCTCTTGTTTGCCGGTTTTTGTAATAATGTGTATGATACCCGCGCCGCCTGCCGCGTCATAGTTGGCGCCCGGGCTGGTGATGACTTCTATTTTATCAATATCTCTGGCGGCAAAAGAGGCCAGATAATTGGTCAGGTTCTTATCACTTATTTCCATCATTTTGTTATCCACCATGACTTTAACAGCGCCTTTTCCTGCCAGTACAATGTCGCTGCCACTGATTTTTACGCCCGGCACTTTAGAAAGTGCTGTTAATGCATTGCCGCCCTGCGCCGTAACGCTGCTTGAGACATTGAATATAACACGGTCAGGCTTTTGCTCGATGGCTTTTTTCTTGCCTGTGACGGTTACCTGATCCAGCTCTTCCGTATAAGGTTGCAACTGTATCGTCATTATGGAGTCCTTACGCAGCTGAATGTAAAAAGCAGAAGGCGTAAAGCCTGTTTTTGAAACCTTTAAGGCATAAAGCCCTTTTTGGAGGCCTGTAAATTGAAAGGCACCATCTGTACTGTTTTGACCTTTATTAACGGTAGTGTCTGACATCAGCTGGATCTTTACGGCGGCGTCTGACACCTGTCTGTTTTGATCATCTATGATTTTTCCTTTAAGCGATATTTGAGCGATAAGCAGATTGTGTAGCAATAAAATACCAATTAGTGTGAAAAGGAAACGTCTTAAAACAGTCATGAATATAAATAAATTCAAATATGGTGATAAAACTTCAAATCTAATGCGTTTGAATCGATTAAAATGATAAAATATGTTTAACATTTGCTTTTGGCGCAAACGATTGCTTTACGGGCGGTTATCGGAAATATTATAATTTTTAGCGGGAATTTTATAACATCGTCTTGGGCGAAAAAACTACCTTTGAATGTCCCTTAAAGTAAAACTTTTGAAAGAAAGATTAGCTATATGGTTATTTTTGGCTGTGGCACTCGTATTTATTCCGAGGCCAGGCGTTGCCTGTTCAGGCAAAAATATGCCGGTGAGTGGAGTACACGGCTGCTGCCATCAGGCAATGCAGGGGGACGAAGCGGCCGACAAACCGGTGCATGATACAAATAAGAAAACCGTGAGCCACTCGTCCGAAGATGCTGATTGTTGTGATGCACATTACCATTCAGCTCAGTCAGATACAGATGAGTATCCTTCAAATACACCCTGTTCAAAATCATGCTGCCACGGATGCCATTGTTCTATGACCGGGGTAGTTCAGGTTCTATTTACCCCAAGCGCTTCTATATCATTACCTTCTTATTATAAGCAGCAGGTGAAACCCCGGCTGCTGCTCATCAGGCTTCCTTCTGGATTTGATTTTATCTGGCGACCGCCCAAAATAGGCCAGGCTTAAAGGTGTCCTTCCGGTCACCTAACGGATGGTTATACGCACTATTTTGTAAAACTTAAATTCAAAGTCATGAAAAAGATATTTTTTAGTATTGCTTTATTGTCGATCACTTCAGTCACGCTGGCCGCAGCTAACGGTCTTATACCGTCAGCTATTATTGAAAACGAATCTCAGCGCTCTATAAAAAATGCCGTTGAAACAGGGCCGGCGATTAAAGCCTATTTACTGGTTAAAGATGCGCTGGTGGCAGGCAACGGCGCCGCAGCGAGCGAGGCCGGAACGGCTTTAACGGCAGCGCTTACACAACTGGGAAAAGAGATGGCTACACCTGCAGAGCGATCAGCTTTTAGTAAAGATGGAAAAGGAGCCTTCAAAAGTGCTGAAGCCATTGGTAAGACCAAAGACATCAAAGTACAGCGAAAAGCCTTTGAAGAACTAAGCGCTCATTTTTATAATCTGATCAAAGCAACAGGTACTTCAAGCGTTCTTTATCTGGATTATTGCCCAATGGCAAAGGCGAGCTGGCTTAGTGATAATAAAGCCATCGCTAATCCTTACTACGGTAAATCCATGCTGAGCTGCGGGTCAGTGAAAGAAACTCTGGAACCATAGAACGGCAATTAATTAGATATTGACTTTAGGATCAAAAAGCTGTTGTACCTGGTATAGTGATTCATTTTTTAACGACTGATTATACGAAGGGAGGGCTGTGCCCTGTTTTGCAGGGACACTGGCCGGGGCTGGCATTCCTTAAGCAGCTTTCTGATCTGATAAAATCTTAAAAAATCAATGAAAATATATTATAGGATGTCTGTGGCTCTGACCGGGCTGTTCATGACTGTCTTGTTTGCCTCTGGCTATGCGCAGACAAAAGCTGGTTTCGATCATGGTAACAACGAGCGGTATACGCCGTTTAAGTCTTTCGTAGTTCCGGTTGCCGCACCGACACTGCCGGGTAATGAGCCACCTGTGGGCAAACTTTCTAATATGGAAAAGGACATTGCTACCAAGGCCGTAAAGGCTGCAGGCGCCGGGATCCATTTTGCACCTGGGACAATTGAGGCCAAAACGGTCAGATATGATTTGTATGTTTCTGACTCCACGGTCAATTACTCAGGCAGGAAAAGAAAAGCAATTGCTGTTAACGGACAACTCCCTGCCCCTACGCTGGTATTTACCATCGGCGATACTGCCCTTATTTATGTACATAACGTGTCGGATGAACCAACAGCGGTACACTGGCACGGGGTCCAGCTGGCTAACCGGATGGATGGCGTGGCTTACCTGACACAACACCCGATACCGCCACATACTACTTATATTTATAAGTTTCCGGTCGTCCAGGCCGGAACCTACTGGTATCACAGCCATTATGCACTTCAGGAACAAGTCGGATTGTATGGTGCACTGATCTTTAATAAGAGAACTGAACCACAGATACCTACTGTGCCCGTCGTCTTGAGTGACTGGAGTGATATGAAACCCGAGGAAATTGATCGCAGGTTACACACAGCCTCCGACTGGTTCTCTATTAAAAAACATGCGGTCCAGAGTTATAGTGAGGCTATTGCCGCCGGTAAAACGGGTGTAAAGCTTGTGAATGAATGGAAAAGAATGAAGGCAATGGATGTCAGCGATGTCTATTATGAAAAGTTCCTGGCCAACGGCCGGGACAGCAGTAACATAAAGGGATTAAAAGCGGGACAGAAAGTCCGGCTGAGAGTGGTTAACGGATCAGCGTCTACTTATTTCTGGCTTACATTCAGCGGAGGGCGGCTCATGGTCGTTGCCAGCGATGGCAATGATGTAATGCCTGTAATGGTGGATAAGATGATTATTGGTCCTTCTGAGACTTATGATGTCGTCGTGGCCCTTCCGCAAGATAAGTCTTATGAATTTCTGGCGACGGCTGAGGACAGAACGGGTTCGGCTTCTGTCTGGCTTGGAAGCGGGCCTGAACAACCCGCCACGCCGCTGCCCAGACTGCAGTATTTTAAAGGGATGAAGATGATGAATGACATGATGAAGACCAATGGTCAGATGGACGATATGGGGATGGCTATGTCGCTTCAGACAATGGACATGAACCAGGTCATGTATCCGGAATTAACGGAGCCTGCCTTAGATACCGCCATGGATCACGATCATGCATCTATGCCATCCATGGATATGGGCGGGTCCATGAAGATAACTGGAGCGCGGGACCACCGGCCTCCCGCAACTGGAGATCTTTATACCTGTCCGATGCATCCTGACGTAGCTTCCTCACAGCCTGGAAAGTGTCCTAAATGCGGTATGGACCTGGTTAAAAAGCAATCTGCTGCTCAGCCGAAAAACAGGCATGCACGGGCCGAAACCCATATGGTGGCAGAAGTGGCGGATATGGCAGGGCAGGGGCCTGTTACGCTCAATTATAATATGCTGGAGGCGACCCGCGAGACTACCTTACCCCAGGGCCCCTGGCGTACTTTTAACTTTGAGCTCACCGGTAATATGAACCGGTATGTATGGACCATTAACAATAAGACCGTTTCTGAAACTGATAAAATCCTGATTAAAAAAGGGGAGAATCTTCGTATCGTCTTAAAGAACAATTCCATGATGCGCCATCCCATGCATCTGCATGGACATGATTTTAGGTTACTCAATCAATATGGAAGCAGGTCACCCATGAAAAATGTAGTGGATATTATGCCCATGGAGACCGATACCCTGGAATTTAATGCTTCAGAAAGTGGTGACTGGTTTTTTCACTGTCATATCCTTTACCATATGATGAGCGGTATGGGGCGGATCTTCAGCTATCAGGACAGTGAGAAAAATCCAGAAATGCCGCATCCTGACATGGGCTATAAGATGCTCAAAATGGATGACAGGATGTTTCATCTGAAAGCGGAGAATGACTTCGCTACCAATGGAAATGACGGCAGCCTGGTCTATGCAAATACAAGATGGTCCTTTCAGGGTGAGTGGAGACTGGGATATAACAGCGACAAAGGCTATGAAGTAGAGACACATTTCGGCCGCTATGTGGATCAGATGCAATGGCTTTTTCCTTATATAGGTGTAGACTGGAGATATCGCAAACACAGCAAGGAAGAGAAAAGCATGTTTGGCCAGCAAAATACCAAAGATGACCGTAAGGTATTTCACGTGGGTGTACAATATACACTGCCCTGGTTAATGGTACTGGATGGTAGTGTGGATCACAACGGATATTTCAGGCTGCAGCTGAGCAGGGAAGACATCCCGCTTACACCGCGGCTGAGAGCCATGTTTATGGTTAATTCAGACAGGGAATATTCTTTCGGAGGAAAGTATATCGTCACCAAATTATTCTCCCTTTCTACCCATTATGACAGTGATATGGGCTGGGGTGCAGGCGTAACGCTCACCTATTAACCTCTGAACAGCTAAACGTACATTGGCTGTAGTCATATTTAATATGTACGATAGGCTGCATGAATAATGATCAGAATTGTCCATGCGGCCTATTTATATTTTATCAGAAAATCAGTGATCTTTTGACCAAAAAGACTGAAACAACAGACTTTGAGATAGGTTCAGAATAACCGGAGGGCTCTTTTGGATGAACAAAACTTTTGTTGTCCATAAGCACTCGCCCTGATTCCGATCTCTTTTGTGACGGGAATCAGGGAGTAAAAACGCTTGGCAATGCATTTCTAGGCTGACCGGGCAAAACGCCGTGCCGGGTTGCAATAACTGCCCTGTTCGAACGAAAAAGTCACCATAGGAAAAAATAATTTATAAAAAAATGATACTATGTTGCAAATATTCTGCTACATTTGCCAAAAATGCAACATAGGTGCAAAAAATATATAAATGTATTGTGACGTTTTCCCGCTCCAGCGTTTTGTTTTTGCTGAGTTTTTTGTGGATGGCAGTCAACGCCGGGTATTCGCAGGGGAACACCCATGATTTTTCATTGCTTATTAAGGATAGCCGGACTTCAGGTCCGGTGCCGGGGGCTACGGTTCATATCGATGCAAAAAACTGGGTTGCCGATAGTACAGGGCAGGTGAGATTTACCAGAGCAGCCTTAAAACCGTTTCATCTAACCATTATGTCGGAAGGATATAATTCCCTGGAAATGCATATTTATCCTAAAGCGTCTAAACAAATCGATACAATTTATCTGATACCGGCCAGTTCAGATCTGGACGCGGTGAAGGTACAGGGCTACCGGCTTACCAAGGCATATAATGAAATAGCTGCTGCCACCACGCTGGACAGCAAGGCCCTGGATAAATCCAGGGGCGGCAGTCTGGCCAAGGTGCTGGAGGCGATCCCCGGCCTGAATATTTTACAGACAGGCAATACGATCGGTAAACCGGTTGTAGACGGCCTGTATGGTAACAGGGTGCTTATGATTAACAACGGTGTAAAACAAGAGGGTCAGGCCTGGGGTGTAGAGCATGCTCCTGAGATAGATCCTTCCATTGCGTCAGCGATTACAGTCATAAAAGGGGCAGATGCGGTGCGTTATGGCGCAGAGGCGCTCGGAGGTGTCGTATTGATAGACCCGCCGCCGCTGGACTTTGGAGATCCTGCCTTGCATGGAGACATAAGCCTGAATGGAAGCACCAACGGCCGTGGCGGCTCAGCAGCCGTGACAGTGGGAAGCAGTTTTAAGAAGATGCCGGCAATTGCCTGGCGATTGCAGGGGTCTTATAAACGGTTTGGTAATTATAAGGCTCCTCATTATTTTTTGGAAAATACGGGTATGGATGAAAAGAATTTTTCTGCTGCACTGGGATATAAAGACAAGGGTGTGAAAGCGGAGGTATTCTTTAGCCAGTATCAGACAGGGCTCGGTATTTTTATAGGCTCCGATATTGGTAGTGTGGCGGATTTATATACCAGGATACACGCAACAGGGCCTTTTGACCCCGGTGTATTTAGTTATGATTATAAGGCGCCTTATCAGCGTATTCGCCATCAGCTCCTGAAAGCAGACCTGCATTATGATATGAAAGATGGCAGTCACCTTGAATTTAAATATAATCTGCAAAAAGACTTCAGAGAAGAATATGACAAAAGAAGGTCTACCAGGGCCACGATTCCCATTACAGACCTGGTGCTAACCACCAATACCCTGGAAGGCAGCTGGCAGAAGATCTTTGATAGTAAGTGGCACACGACTGCAGGTGTCAGTTTGCGCGCCCAAAGTAACTATAATGATACGGTTACCTTGTCGAATCCGGTTATTCCAAATTATAGTGCCAACTCCATTGGGATTTATGGAATAGAAAGACTCATAATAAATGACCGGCTGCAGGTAGAGGCGGGCCTCAGAGGCGATTATCAGTCTTTTAATGCTGCAGGGCGAAGATATTTATACCAGTATTACGACCAGAATGGGCATGTGGTCCCGAACGCAGACGTGCCGGATTATGATGGTCAGTTAACGCTAAAGGGCGGTTATCATGATTACGGGGGAGACCGTACTTTCAGGAGCCTGTCTTTTATCAGCGGTGGTAGCTGGAAACTAAATGAGCTTTGGCAGTTACGCAGCAATCTCGGACTTGCCTGGCGTGCGCCCAATGCCGAGGAGTTATATAGTTACGGCCTGCATCAGAGTGTCAGTGCTATTGAGTACGGGGACAGCACGCTAAAAAGTGAAAAAGGATATAAATGGATTACTTCTGTAGATAAGCAGGGGGAAAGATTTTCTCTAAACGCCAGTCTGTATTTTCAATATATACAGAATTATATTTATCTGAACCCGATGGCATCTTTCGAACAGACGGTTACAGGAGCCTATCCGGTGTTCCGGTACCTGCAGACAAATGCCATGCTGAAAGGACTCGACCTGGATGCGCGCTATACTTTCGGCAAGGACAGCAGACAATTTGAATATCAGTTAAAAGCCGCTGTCGTCCGCGCCTATGATCTTTCAATGGACCGCTATCTGCCTTTTATTCCGGCAGACAGGTTTACCCATGGTATCCAATGGAATTTGCCGGATGGTAAAAAATGGACAGAAAGCTATCTGCAGTTAAACTATCAATATGTGGCCAGGCAAACCCGGTATGAATCAGGCAGTGATTTTCTGGAGCCGCCAGGTGATTATGGTTTGTTGGGTTTTATGGCAGGCACCAGATGGCTGATAGGAGCAGGGGCAAAGTCCCTTTCATTTAATATTTCCATTCAGAATCTCTTAAATACGGCTTACCGGGATTATATGAACCGCTTCCGGTATTACGCCGATGATATGGGACGAAATATACAGCTGCATGCGGTTTTGCGGTTTTAACCAATTTGTTTTTTCACTTAAAATCTAAATAAAAATGAAAATGAAGACATCTCTTAAAGCAGCGACAGGTATTTTGTCAGGCGTGTTCCTGTTTAGCGCCTGTTCCAAAACACCGCCTACGACAGGGCAAAAAGTAGCCCCGCAGGAATTTATTTCTTCTACGCAGATGACCATTACACAGGGGCATGCAACAGGCAGCGGCATCAATACTGAATTTACTGCGGAGGGTGATCCTCAGGTCTTATACGTGGATGGGGCTACCGGGCAGTATTATACCATTAAAGGCGATGATACCGTGAAAGCAGAGACGCCTACCGTGGTCATGAAAGCCGATCATCAATACCGGTTCCAGATTGAGTTCAGGGGAGAGGATGGTGCATCCAGCAATGATGAATATACAGAAGAAGGAGATCCGGAAGGAGGTGCCAGTATTCATCAGTTTTTCTTTGTGCCGGTGGCTACAGGATCAGTCAAGCCTGTAGATCAGGTTAACGACGATGGAGATCCCTTACTGGGTTATGTTAATTTACAGGGACTGGCTGATCACGGCGGTATTAGCTATGACTATGCCGATAAGAGCGCCGACGGAACGACTAACTTAAGAATCGGTTTAAATGGGTACTTCAGCGTTGAAAAACCTGGACAGACCTTTGATCTGGTAGTGGATCTCAGGCATGGTATCAAAGATAAACTGGAAAAAGAATACCCCTGGTATGATGATTCATTCTCCAAAGCCAGTAATGATATCAATGCGCCTTACGGGGCGACTGACTTTGCCACCCTGTTCCACCTGCATGTTCAGAGCGTGGAATAACAAGACCTGGCATTGAAGATTCATCTAAAAGCATAAAATCTGTAAACAGCAGATTTTGTGCTTTTAGTTTTTAAGGCAGGGTAACCACTATACCCATCTGTAAATTTAGCACAATTACCAATGGAATGCTGAAAGCCAGGCTGAAATTTAATATCTTTACTGCCATTTTAATCCGGTGGTAGCCCGGGCTGGAAGACCAATATGGACTAGTCCCTGGCCAAAGGTATACTCGATACGATCCTTTTATCTATGAAGCAAATTTCAATATCCTCTTTCTATATTTTTGCTGCAGTTTTGACGATTGTCATCTTAGTTATAGTAATCTTTATACTGTTACGTGTATATAAGAACGAAAAAGAGGAGAAAATATCCCATAAAAGACAGCTGGAAGACCTACAGCTAAAATTTCAGACCATAGAACTGGAGACGATTAAATACAAACTTAATCCTCATCTGTTCAAAAATACACTAAACTCTATCCAGTCGCATGCTTATCAGACCTACCACGCCCTGGATAATCTATCCAGCGTACTGGATTTTATTTTATATGAAAGTGATCGCAATTTTGTGCTTTTAAAAGAGGAAATTGAGTTCGATCTCCATCTGATTGAAATCAATAAGTTAAAGGTGAGCCCGTTATTTGATTTAAATATTAAGAATAAAATAAATGCCGATTCCCCGTTTTACGTTCAGGCGCAAATAGCCCCGCTCATTACTGTTGATCTGATTGAAAATGCATTCAAACATGCAGACCTGCAAAATGAACAATCCTTTATCTATATTACCTTTGAACTGAAGGAGTCTGTATTTACATTAACCGTCTCTAATAAAATGAGTGCTTCTACACCGATTAAGAAGACTAATAGCGGGTTTGGTAATGTGAGTCTTGAAAAGAGGCTGGAACTCCTGTATAAAGACAAGTACAGCTTAAAAAGATATACAGAAACAGATGTTTATGTTGCTCAGCTTACTTTGAATCTATCCTAATAATCAATGCAATTATGAAGTGTATACTCATAGATGACGAATTACCTGGCCTGAAATACCTGAAGCTTATCTGTGAGCAGATTCCGGGACTGGAGATTGTCAAAGCCTTTGATAATCCTTCCAAGTTTCTTCAGGAAAGTAAAAGACTGGATTACGATTTCTGTATTATGGATATTGAAATGCCTGAACTGGACGGATTACAGGTGGCGACACTTATCAGAGAAAAGCCGGTCATATTTGTAACCGCTTATAAGCAATATGCAGCTGAGGCTTTTGATCTGGATGCGGTAGATTATGTGCGCAAACCTATCCAAAAAGAGCGGCTTGTTAAGGCTATTGAAAAACTGGAAAAGAGATTGCAGAAAGCTGAATCCCATGAGTTTATACAGTTGAATACCCAGAAAGGCAAGACACTGATTTCCACGAGTAAATTATTGATGGTTAAAGTGGCCGTTACTGATCCTAGAGACAAGGTGGCTATGATGGATAATGGAGAAGAGATCACGTTGAAGAATATCTCCTTTGATGCACTGTCTAAAAGGTTGCCTCAGAAACAGTTCTGCAGGATCAATAAACAAACGGTCATTGCGCTAAAAATGGTCAGTTATTATTCTCAGGAGGAGGTGACGATGCAAGCTGTTGCCAATGGCGGACAGCCCCTTTCACTGCCACTTAGCGAAGTCTACAGAAAGGAATTTCTCCTGAAATTGTCCGAATGATTTTATTACAAAAAAAAGCCACTTTATTACAAAATTTGGTTAGGTCATTGCGCCTCCGGGTTTGGGGTTTTAAGGATGAGTAACTTTGAATATTCATTCATAATTAACCACAGGCACGACATATGGCAGAGGTACTTACAAAGGAGGATATGTCACTTAAATCCAACAGGTTGAAGCATTTGGTGTTTTATGTATTAACCATAAGTGTTTTTTCGTTTTTTATTTATTTGCTGATTCATGCAGGTGCAGACCTGGAAAATGCCCGCGTGGCCACACATAAGGGGTTTGCACCTGTTTCTCTCTGGCATCTGTTCCGGACCAACCTGATACATAATTTAAAGGAGCCGCTGGCTATTTTGCTGGTACAGATTATCGTGATTATTCTCGTTGCAAGGTTATTTGGAATGTTTTTTAAGAAGATCGGGCATCCGAGTGTAATAGGAGAGATCATTGCGGGTATTGTACTAGGTCCCTCTGTGCTGGGTGCCTTTTTGCCGGAAATGTCTGTTGTGTTGTTTCCGGAGTCTTCACTGGGAAATCTTAATTTTCTAAGCCAGATCGGACTGATATTATTCATGTTTGTCATCGGGATGGAACTGGATCTGGGTATATTAAAGAATAAGGCCTCTGACGCTGTTATTATCAGCCATGCTAGCATTATTTTCCCGTTTACACTGGGGGTAATGCTGGCCTACTTCATGTATGAAAGGTTTGCTACGCCACAGACAAACTTTTTATCCTTTGCGCTGTTTATAGGAATATCGATGAGTATAACAGCCTTTCCTGTATTGGCCCGGATTGTTCAGGAACGGGGGATTTCGAAAACAAAACTGGGAACCATTGCCATTACCTGTGCTGCCGCAGATGATATAACCGCCTGGTGTATCCTGGCTGCGGTCATTGCCATCGTAAAGGCGGGTTCGGTTGTAAGTGCCTTTTTTACCATATTAATGGCGGTAGGCTATGTCTTGGTTATGTTGAAAGTGGTTCAGCCGGTATTTAAACAATTGGGAGAGAAATATGCCAATAAAGAGGCGTTGAGTAAACCGGTTGTGGGCATGTTTTTTATTACCTTGCTTTTGTCCGCCTATACGACAGAAATTATAGGGATCCACGCCTTATTTGGAGCTTTCATGGCAGGTGTATGCATGCCGCAGAATATGCGCTTCCGCAATATATTCATTGAAAAGATTGATGATGTGGCTCAGGTCTTGTTATTGCCGCTGTTTTTTGTATTTACGGGACTGAGGACACAGATCGGCTTACTAAATGACGGCTATATGCTGCAGACCTGTGTTATTGTTATATTGGTGGCGGTGAGCGGTAAATTTTTAGGCAGCGCGTTTGCTGCCAAGGCGATGGGACAAAATTGGCGAGAAAGCCTTTCTATTGGAGCACTTATGAATACAAGAGGGCTGATGGAACTTATTGCCTTGAATATCGGTTATGATCTCGGGGTATTGAGTCCACAGGTATTTACGATGCTTGTTATAATGGCGGTTGTGACAACCATTATGACGGGCCCGGCCCTTAATCTGATCGGCAAGGTCTGGAAGGAATCCAAAGAAACGCTGCCCGGCAGTGTAACCCGGTTGGTGCGTTATAATATATTGGTGGCCTTTAACCGGCCGGAACAGGGGGTCACCTTATTAAAACTCGCGGGACAATTTGTAAGGAAGACACTGGAGAAGTCTTCCTTAACCATGTTGCATCTCTCGCCCAGCAATGAAATCAACCAGTTTAACCTGGAAGAATTTCAGCGGGAAAGTTTTGACGCTATCGAAAAAGCAGCTGAAAATTTCGGTACTCCGATTATATCTAGGTTTAAGCCTTCCCTGAATATTGATAATGAGATCATTGCTACAGCAAATAACGAGAATTTTGATTTGCTGATAATTGGGGTAGGGAAATCTTTATTCGAAGGGTCCTTCCTTGGTAAGGTATTGGGAATCACGAATAAAATAATTAACCCTGAAAGATTATATGATACACTGATCCGTAAGGAAAAACTCTTCGACCAGTCCCCGTTCGATGAGACGACCCGAAATGTTTTGAAGTCGGTAGGTATTCCGGTAGGAATTTTTATTGACAAGGGGTTCAGCAAAGCTGAAAATATTTTTCTGCCCATATTCAGTATAAGTGACAGTTTCTTGCTTATATATGCACGAAAATTAATACATAACAGTGGCTGCAAAATTGTTGTACTGGATGCATCGGGTGTCATCAGGCACAATAACGAGATCCGGGAAGCCATCCGCTCTATTGAAGGTGTTGCACCTAATCACATTGCACTTTATCAGGAGAAAATGATTGACAAATCATTTCTGGATGAACAAGACCTGATGATAATCAGCCTCAAAAGCTGGAAAAGTATTGTTAATACACAAAGTTTATGGCTCTCAAATAGTCCCTCAACTTTAATCATAAAACCTTAAATTTGTAATCCTCATTTTTTAACGATAAAATTGAATCATATGAAAATCGATAATATACAGGATAAAATCATTGAGGAATTCGAGCAGTTTTCTGATAAGGCACATCGTTTTGCCTATTTCAGAAAGCTGATTCAGATCGGCAATGATCTTGATCCTATTGCTAGCGATGAACTGGATCAAGAGCATGAAGTGAAGGCTTCTAAAAGTAATATCTGGATAAAGGCCAGCCTGAAGGACGACAAGGTGTATTTTACCGCAGATAGTGACAACGCTATCAGTAAGGGGCTGGTTGGAATACTCTTGCGCGTATTCTCCGGTAACTCTCCCAGAGATATCATTAATACAAATCTGTATTTCCTGAGCGAAATCAATATGTATGAACGGCTGAATCAGGATTGGATTAATGACCTGCTGGCAATTATTCAGAAGATCAAGCTTTTGACGGCAAAGCTGCAGGTACTGGAGATCAGAAGAGATAACCTTGCCAGTGCGGTTTGATGCCACAGGCTTGCTGCCAAAATAGACTTCTCTGTTTCCCAGAGGTTATCTTCTGAATTTAAAATATTCATCTAGCGGGTGCTTTTGCTGTTTCAACATTTTGGAAACCATCTCCATTCCGACGACCGAGAAGGTGATGCCGTTGCCGCCGAAACCCAGCACAAAATAGGCTGAAGGAAAATTAGGATGTTGGCCGATATAGGGAAGTCCGTCTTTGGTCTCCCCGAAGGTACCCGCCCATACAAAATCGGTCCTGAAATCAAGGCCGGGTAGTATCTTACCCAGTTGTTTTTCCAGGCGGACCTGTTTTTGGCTGAGCAGTGCGTCCCGTTCAAAAGTATTTTTAAACGCCTCATCTTCACCGCCGATAAGGACCCGGTTATCGTCTGTCATGCGCAAATAAATATAGGGTGAAGCGGTATTCCATACGAGTAGATCGCTCAGGGCGCCCTGCCCCTTCTCAAACCGCTCTCCAACGATTGCATACGTGGACAGAAGTTTTACAAACTTGTCTTTGATGATCGCTGTGCTTTCATAGCCGTTGCAATAGATTATCTTTTTGGCCCGGATGGTATTCCCGTACTCGGTGATTACCCGGACACCACGATTGTGATAATCTACTTTTTCCATATTTGTCTTGTCGTATATCAGCAGGCCTTTTTCGTGGTTATGGGCAAGGATATCATGCGTCAGGTGAAATGCATCAACACTGCCGCCTTGTCTGGATAGAATTCCACCATGGGACTGTTGCAAATTGTACCTTTGCCGGATTTCGGACGCCTCAAGCCATCTCACAGGAAAGTCGTATTGTCTTCTGGCCTCAAATTCTTTTTTTAGTGAGGGGACGTCTTTTTTATAGGCAGCGAAATAAAGGGAATCTTTCTTTTTAAAGCCGCTGTCCGATTTTACCTGTCTGGCGATCCGGCCCAGTTTATCAATGGCGTCATAGCAGGCCCGGTAAGCGCTAACGGCACCCTGCTCGCCGATCTCGCGGATTAATTTATAAAGCGGCGTATCGATCTCATACTGCAGCATTGAAGTAGTGGCAGAGGTGCTGCCATTGGCGATCTCTCTTTTATCAATGAGCATCGTCTGGTAGCCGTCTGCCATACATTGATGTGCAATAAGGCTACCCGTGATTCCGGCTCCTACAATCAATATATCTGTTGTGGCATTCTGCCGCAAAGAGGGATAAGTGTTAAGCAGCCCGTTTTTTACCAACCAAAAGGGTTCGCTGGATTTTAGCTTCATGTTTAATTGTTGAAGGTGAAACAAGGTGTCGGGTAATAGGACTTGTACTACCGAACACTATTGCCGCGTCCAACTGCAATATAATATTTTTAGCTAAAATGGTAAAGAACTGCTTATTGTAAAAGTAACAGAGTTCGTATAAAACGATTATCTGGCCATCCGTTTTTTTGGGGTTCAGCCTTTATTTTGACATCGCTTATTTATCCCATCTGAATTTTACGCCCAGCCCAAACCAGCGGGTCGGCATGGGTACGGCTCCTGCTTCTGTGTACTGCGCGTCGAACAGGTTATTGACTTCAAAATAAAGGAGTGCCTTTTTAAGCTGGTAGCTTGTACGTATGTCAGCTACGTCATATGCCTCTGCCAGTTCACGCTTCAACAGCCGGTTTTCTAACTGCAGGCTGAAATGATCAATGGAGTAATTCATTCCTGCGATGAACTGATGTTTCAATGACTCCAGGGTGTACTTGGACTGTAAGTCAGTACTGCGGTCGATAATGGGATGTAAGTAGTTATAGGTAAGATGATAGCCTACTGTCTGTTTATTGCCTAGATCAAAGTTTTGCTGGATTCTGCCATAAATTCCCTGAATTTTATTCTTTCCAAAATTAATCGGGGAGTAAGGCGCTGACTCGTCCTCTCTGACCCAGTCGATAAAATCACTGATGACCCGGTAAAAATAGCCTGCCTGGACCTTTAATCTTTTTTTGTTGTACTGAATATTGCCCTCGTAATTCCATGCGCTTTCTGCCTGAATATCTTCATTGCCAATATTGCCTGGCAGCTGATTGAGATACAGATCGGTAAAAGAAGGAATTCTTTCGCCCGAACCAATGCTTGCGGATATCTTCCAGTGTGTATCCAGCAGGTAGGCAAGATCAACACCAGGATACACCTGCCATCCATAATCAGTATTGTAGTTCGCATAGGCACCTAATGTGCCTTCCAGTTTTGCGCCTATGTTGGTTCTGAGCTCTGCATAAGCGCCGTGATTATCTCTATCGTGTTTGCCGATATTTGAACTGCTGATCTTCTCCAGCCGGGATTCCCAGCCAAGGCCGAAAGTTCCAATGCCTGTACTTAGGGTGCCGTTGAGTTCAAGCATTAAGGCATTGGTATAATGGAGGGAACGCGCCGTATTTAAATCATCTTTAAAATACCGGTAATCGTCTTCGCCATAACGGTCACTGATTCTGGGCGAAAGCATAAAGTTGCCAAAGCGATGTCTTGAAGACAAGCTGAAAACTGACGACTCAACAATCTCTGCAGCATTGACATCCCCTGGCGCTGCGTAGAACCCGTTGGCGCCGTAATGACTTCTGGCATATCCGGCCATAGCCTGAATGGTATTATTAGAATCAATGTTATAGTTACCGCTATAAAAAAGACGCGTAGCTTTTGAAGCTGAATTATAGCGCTGTCCGTTATAGTCATCATGGGAGGCCGCTATAAGGTTATTTATTTTTTTTGATCCGAAAGTGCCTGTTAATTCCGCCGAACCGCCGCCATATATTCCATCGCCATCCCCCTTTTCTTTATCCTTAAAAGAACTTCCTGCTTGCAGGTCAACAGTAAGGGAGGGATGATTTTCAGTTTTAGTGACAATGTTGACTGCGCCTGTGAGTGCATTGATACCATAAATCCTGGCAGCCGCTCCTCTAAGTATTTCTATATGATCAATTGCACTTAGCGGAACGGGAATATTCATCATATTGTGTGCTGACTGTGCGTCGATCAGCTTTACCCCGTTTAAAAGTACAAGTGTTTGTTCGGAGGTGCCGCCGTCAATGGAGATATCTGCCTGTGCGCCAAATGGGCCGCGTTGGCGGATATCAACACCGCTTATGTAGGACAATACCTCATTGACAGACCTGACGGGAAGTTGCTCAATTTGTTGTTGTGTAATGATCTGTATGTCCCGTGTTGCCTGGCTAAAAGGAGTTTGTATTCTGTTTCCCTGGATGATTACATCATCCAGGTCGTTGCTGAGGGTTTGATCTTTTTGTGCAAAAACAGGGAGAGTAGCGAAAGCTCCGATAACGATTAATAACTTTTTCATAAATAATTCTTGCTTCAGTTATCCTGAATTTAGATGCAATGATTAAAGCTTCAATAATAGCGTTGGATAATTCGCAGCAAATGTAATGCGTCGTAATGATAATAATCGCTTTGGCCGGCATTTAAATATTTTGCAATCGATAAAGTGTGGCGGGAGCCTATTGCTTAGAGGTGATTATGAACTGGTTGCCTATTTCCATTTCAATAATAAAAATCTTGGGCGGTAGAATGTAGGTTCGCGCTTCATGGTTTTCAGAAATTCTAATGAGTTGACATTATAACTGATGAGTAGCGATCCTTTCGGAGAGATACTGGGGTGTGCTTTTGCATTATAGACTAATAGCTTGTTAGTGGCGTTGGGCTCCGGGCAGTGCCAGAGCGTATCCATAGGACCAAAAGGCCCGTACGGTGTCGGGGCCAGTTTCAGGCCGATGTAGGGCTGGATCCCGTCTTGCTGGAATATCAGGGCAAACTGTCCGTCTGGCGTAGGCGTCACACTTAATTCGTTGGATACATGCGCAGTGATATCGGTACATTGACCGATATCACTGGACCACCCCGCACCTGTATAATATTGCCATTTCTCTGTAACCGCCAGGTTTTTATTTGTGGTCCGTGCTACCACGAGCCCTTTGTGCTGGCCACGAACACCATAGATATAGATATAAGGATCTTTGCTTTGTGAAGCGGCTCTGTAAATGCCTGCGCCGAAATTGCCTTCAGCAAGTTTAGGGATTTTTACCCGACGCAGAATTTTAAAATGATCGTTTGTAAGTAACAGCTCGTTGTCGATATCTCTGAACCCAAATGGCTCGGAACTGACATTGATCATTTTATAGGCGAAAATGGCTAGGGAAGCTTCTGCAGGTATATTTTTTACCCTGCTGCTATTAATGGCCATACCATCGCCCAGCCAGTAGTAGATCGAGTCGTCTGCCGGTTTATCCTGCTTTGTACTTTTCTCTGCCGGTTTAAAAACGGAGGCTGGCCATCCGGTATTTGTTACGGGCCAGTAAAAATGGAAAGCGTTGGAATCGGGCTGTAGACCACTTAGTATAGCCACTGCATTGTGTATCATCGTAAATCCATGCGCAGATGGGGAATCATTTACCAGTGTATCGATCACCGAATCGCTAAACAGGAAAAGAATGTTGTCTTTCTTATTATCTGCAAGGGGACTCTGGAAGCCTTTTGGTAGCTTAATGGAGTATATGCCGTCGCCGCCATTCCACCCCGTTTTTCTTTTGAAGAGTCTGGACCAGGTATCTGACGGTTCAATCGTATATCGGCTTGTTTCATGTTTTTGATGTAAAGGAATTTGCTGTGCATAGGTGATTGTTATTCCGGTTAACGAAAGCAACAGCAAAATGCTTTTACAGGTTCTTTTATTCAACAAGGATATCATTTTCATTACGTAAGCCTATTTAGGATGCACTGGATTCTTGGTGAAGTTAAGAATATTGTGTTGCTTTGGTGAACTTTAAATAGAGCATTTTTGTGTCCGTTTAAAATATGTGGCCGGATTTCGGCTTCAAAACTGAAAATATTATTTTGTTATGGAAAGACGTCGGTTTATAAAAGATATTGCCCTTTGCGGAGCAGGAACACTGGCCGGCTCTGCACTGCTTGGAAATTCCGTTTTGGCTGCTCCCGGTGCAGTGGCACCGGTGTCAATGACGTTATTGGGTAACAGGTTTGTAACCCTTTGCATTATGATTCGCACCACTCCCTGG